>JACKZZ010006081.1_pt1 | contig 40741 bp, 41 predicted proteins | sample 8027871 | NCBI WGS metagenome assembly JACKZZ01 (sample SAMN15724774, study PRJNA655200) | protist metagenome | isolation source: fluorescence activated cell sorting (FACS) single amplified genomes of... | place: USA: West Boothbay Harbor, Gulf of Maine | collected 2000-07-19
TACATTTTTATTGTATTTAAGAGTTAAAACTGATTTAATTAATCTAATTAAACGAGGTAAATAAACTAGACAATAAAGTCAGTTCGGATTTTTTCTACGGATAAAAATTAAAAATTTTATACTTACCTTCTTAGGATATACTTGCACAAATAATTCTGAAATTAAATAATTATAATTTACAAATAATCCTGAAATAAACTCTCTAATTCATAATTCTGAACTTAATGAACTTGAAATAGAACGAGAGTACCAAGGATGACTAATACCTAGTTTTTTTGAATTCATTATGTTTTTCTATAAACTGCACGAACTTTACTTTCATAAAATTCACCTAAACGATGACCAACATGATCTGCTGTAATTTTAACTTTTCGCGATGAATTACCGTTAAATACTTCAAACTCTGAATTTACCATTTTAGGCGTGATAATCATACTTCTACAAACTGAAGATAATTGAGGCTTTCATTTAGACCTTTTAATATAGATGTAAAGGGAGTTGAACCCCTGGCCAAAAGATTAAAAGTCTCCTGCTCTACCACTGAGCTATACATCCATAAGTGTATTCATTAACGACAGACGTTTGTCTTAACAATACAATACCCTTTCAGTTAATCTGAAATCAGGACAGTGGGATTCGAACTCACAACAAACGCTCCCAAAGCGTACATTTTACCATTGAAACTATGTCCTGCAACAAACTGTTAATAACCTCTCTGAGAGTCGAACTCAGGACTTCCTCCTTGTAAGGGAGGCGCTCTAACCAACTGAGCTAAGAGGTCACATCTGCCATATAGACAGATGGATTATTTGTAGTCTATCTTAAATAAACAAAAACAAACAATCCCGTAATTTAAAAAATTACGTTATTACATTCCATATAAGATTAGGAAAGCGAACATAAGAGCAAATAACCCCATAGCTTCAGCTAACGCAAATCCTAAAATACAATATGTAAATAGTTGAGGTTTAAGAGATGGGTTTCTTGCATATCCTTGGATTAATCCTCCAAAAACAGCTCCAATTCCAGCTCCAGCTCCTCCAACTCCAGCTGAGGCAGCCCCAGCTCCAATTAATTTAGCAGCATCAAACATTTGTTTTGATAAAAGTAATAGTTAGCAGTGGATCTCAATATCCTGCTGTGCGAAAGTGACGCGACTCGAACGCGCAGTCGTCCGCTCGACAAGCGGATGCATTAACCAATTATGCTACACCTCCAATTATATATAACCCAGACACAGAAACAGAAACACAATCAAAGGCCCATTTACAAAGTTACAATAATATTATATAATGTCGGAGAGACTTGAACTCTCATTGGTTGCTTATGAGACAACCGTCTTAACCGGTTGGACGACAACATCAAAACAAAACAAAAACCTTTTAATCAATAACCCCCTCCTTACAGTCGGGCGAATACATAACATACACTATACACCTTTAACCCCCTCCTTACAGTCGGGCATACACTATACTATACACACTACCCTGTATGCTAGTACATATTTGTGACATTTTTTTTTTTAATCTCTTTTAAGTGATAATTTCATAAGGCAGAACTAAAATGCTCTATGAACAGAGCTTGACGTTGTAGTTCGACTCCCCTCCTCTAAGTTTGGATGAGGAGGAAAAGTCTAAAAAAAACTCAATTAACCTTTTAATAAATTAATAAATTTAACTGAGATACTTCCTTTAACTCGATAATAAGCCACTAAAATTGAAAGACCAATCGCAGATTCAGCTGCTGCTACCACTAAAATATACAGAGCGAATACTTGACCATTAAGATCATCGATAAAAGAACTAACTGTTAATAGTAGGAAATTAATGGCTAATAACATCAACTCAATTGACATTAATAAAATAATAATATTTTTTCTATTAACTACAATACCTAGAACACCTAAAAGAAATAGGATAAAAGCAATACTAAGATAGTTTATAAGCATAAATATCCCGTAGCAGAATTGAACTGCTGTTGCCATCGTGAAAGGAAGGATTCTTAACCACTAGAATAACGGGACTTTATGGGTAAAGGATTCGAACCTCTACTAGCCTTGATCAAAACAAGGAGTCTTGCCATTAGACGAACCCATAACTTGCCTAACTAAAATTTGATACTCAGAGAAATATCATCAAAATTTAGTTAACTTTAATAAAAGAAGTTTTAAAAGGCAATTTTTTTGATACTGACTCTAGAGCTGTTTGAGCTATTAATCCTGAAGGAGCTGCTACTTCAAAAATAACACTTCCGGGAGAAACTTTAGTAACTCAATACTCTACCCCACCTTTTCCTTTACCCATTCTAACCTCTAAAGGTTTCTTGGTCACAGGGATATGAGGATAAGTTCGTAATCAAATCTGTCCTTTTCTTTTTAAAGATCTTTTGATTGTCATAATACAAGCATGAATTTGTGCTGCATTTAATAAACCAAACTCTTTAGAAACTAAACCATAATCGGCATACACTAAATGTGTTTTTCTTTTAATGGTTCTTGGATGATTATAACGATGATGTTTTTTAAACGTTCTTTTTTTTGGTTTTAATAACATATTTAATAATAGACCTATAGGTCTAACTCTTATACAACAGCTAAATGACTAGTGTACGACGAACAATAAATGAAGGATGAATATAGACATTAACGTTTTTAAGGTTTCTTTCTACCGTATTTCGATCGACCATTTCTTCTTTCATAAACACCTAATAGATCAAATTTTCCTCTAATACATTTGTACTTTACTCCTGGTAAATCTCGAGTTCTACCTCCTCTAACCATTACAACACCATGCGACTGAAGAGTATGTCCTTCACCTGGAATATACGCATAAACTGTTTTTTTAGTTGATAGAAGACGAACTTTAGCTACCTTTCTTAAAGCTGAATTAGGTTTCTTAGGTTTTCTAATAACTACCCTAAGACATATACCTTTAGCTATTGGTTGTCCTTTAAATGCTGGAACTCTAGACTTTCTTGGTCCTTTACGTCTAGGACGTTTCATTATTTGATTTAAAGTTGGAATGGGTGAAAAGGGAGGCTTGAACTCCCGACCGCTCCTGCCACAAAGGAGCACTCTACCAACTGAGCTATTTCCACCACACAATACAATACACTAATAACACCTTTAACCCCCTCCTTACAGTCGGGTACACACTATACCTGTATGCTAGTACATATTTGTGACATTTTTTTTTTAATCTAAATTTAAATGGGTTTTTACCTACTTTACCACCTACTAAAGAACTTAAAATATGAAGCCACAGACCAAAGTGACACTTAAGTCTCTAACTGTGGAAGTTTAAATGATAATTTCATTTAGTATAAATCTTTTTTGCGCTTACCCCTTTAAGTCCGATCGGACTTGAACCGATATCTTTATCCTTATGAGGGACGGGCTCTACCATTGAGCTACGAACTCAGATTAGTACCACCTATTTAAAGACCTCTGGAATGTGGAATGTGGAATGCCGCATCTCAACACATAATGCGTGGAATAAATATGTGCCACGGAGTGGACTTGAACCACCGACCTTTCGATTTTCAGTCGAACGCTCAACCAACTGAGCTTCCATGGCATGGGTATTTAGTATACCCCCTCCTGTAAGGAGGACCCCTAGGGAATTCCTCAAGCGTTAGCTAAAGTTTAAACTGTAGGAGTCAATGTCGCTTTTAGCGCACGATAACAAGTAGAGACGTTCGAGATCTGTTGGGATCGGGTCTAGTGCAATTAAAATGCTATCATACTTATCAAGGGCGGGGCTTGAACCCGCACGCCCTAATGGGCATCAGATTTTAAGTCTGACCTGTCTACCAGTTCCAGCACCCTGACTTAGCTACCTTCTAAAATAGGTATACATTTCTTTAGAAAGTAACAATTAAAATGTTAACACCTGCATTGAATCAGGTAGTTTAATATCTTTATGTTTGTAAAAATGCGTAAATAATGCTTCATTTCTAGAGACACAAACTAATTGGTCTGCTAATTGAGTTAAAGGCATTTTTGTAGTTCTCTTACGAATTTTACGTTTCGGAGCACCACTTCTCCATTTCAATTTATTTTTTAGAAATTTTATTTTGTAATCTTTAACTTGTAAATCACTTTCCTCTCTAAATTTTAATCGCTCAATATTACTTCCAGATCTTAATTTAATCATAACATCATAGGCATTCATATCAGAGTTAGATCCTTTATTAGAGGCTCTTAGATAACTACTTAATTTTTTAGCTAAAGATCCTTTACGACGTAAACTTCAGAATTTTCGACGACCTTTACGAAAAAATCTTCTTCTTCTAAATTTTAGTCATGTAAATGGGTGATGTTTTAAATGTTCTCTGTAAAGTAAAGTAAATGGTAAGTCTTTTTGAGTTGCTCTTACCGTACTTGCTGGACTTAATAAATAGTCTGCTTGTGTGATTACTCTATCATCTACAAAAATCTTTCCTTTTTTTATTAAAGTTCTAGCATGTTCTAAATGCAACGCATATCCTAATCTTACTAGGGTAACATCTAAACGTCTTTCCATATTTCTAAAAAAAATATATTTGTAACCAGCTGTAGTTGGTCATTCTTTTCCTCTACGGCTCATTTCTTTAAAATTTTTATTATTTAATGCATAGTATGACTTAATTGATTTTTTAATTAAAAAACGGTACTTGAAGAAACTAAATCGTCTTCCTCTTTCCATAACAAAATCTTTACCCATATTACTTACAATTACTCCTGATCAACGACTTCAAAACATATTTCAGACACTTGACGGAATAAACTTTTTACTTAATAATTTAAGTAAATGTAACTTTTTTGTAGATAATTTTTCTTCCACAGATCCAATTTGATATCTTAAATTTTTACCCACAATTGTATGTGGATTTAACATAGCTTTTTTACTATGGATAACTTTACCTGAACGAATTAAAGTATTTGCATTTTCTAATTTTTTTCAACCTTGTCTTCATACCCGACGATTTTGTGTTATATGCTTGTTTAAAGGAATATTCATACTAACTGTTGATGATTTATTTTTTGTTTTATTCATAAACTATTGTTCCTTTTCTAACTGGTGTTCTTTTTAGAATTTTATGGAAAAAATTGTTAATAGTAGATAGGTCTGGTGACCAAGCTAATACTCGCGTTCCTTGCATTGTAATATAAACATTCGATGGAATAATATATTCAATTGGATCTTTTTTACCAATTCTTAAAGATAACACATTATCGTTAACTGAACCTTTAAAACCGACTCCTTTTAATACTAATTTTCTTTGATAACCTACTGAAATTGTTTGGATACCTTTTTTTATACTTCTAGTAATTGATTTTGTATCTTTAATCTCACTTGCGTAAAATCATGTTGATAATCCTGTAGTAGTATTAGACAGAAAGAAAATATGCATAGAATTTATCTTTTTTAAAACTAGTTCGATATTAGATTCTAATTTAAATGGTAATTTTGTCATTGACTTTAAAGACTTACGTCTATTCCTGCTCTTAAAAGTGCTCTTAAAAGTGCTCTTAAAAGAAACAGGATGGTTAATCAGAGTAAGATTATTATATCCAACTCTCATTTTATATATGTAATCTCCTGAGAGAAATACAAATTTTTATATATTTATTGATGCACTTTAATCTAATAAAAGACTTACAAGTGTCACGTATGACCTAATAATCTAATTTAGATACTATTTTAAATATTTATCATAGTCCTCTTACGAAAAGAGGATTACTTATACTTTTTTAGTACAATTAAGCTAACCTATTTGCATAAATTACACCTATTGCCTATACTTAGAGTTAGTCTGACTCAAAAATTAAAAACGTAAAAAAAGTAAATTTCGGGCTTAAGCTGCTTCCAGCCCTTAAGATAAGATTCGTAGCTACTCAGCGATGCCTTTTACAACAACTGATACACCATTGGAATCGCCTTTCAAGTCCTTGCGTACAATGAAAAGTTCTTTTTAGTTTTAGAATAGTATTGCGGATAGAATCCGAACTGTCTCACGCGTGTTAGTCTCTTAATTTCTTAGGAGCACGGACTATATCTTCATCCAGACCAAACTTTAAAGTAAAGTCCTGAGGCTGGAGCTCGACGTATTATAGCTAAAAGGTTTTTAAAGCTATCTAGAACATGTGTTCTAAGTCTCTACAGGGAGTTGGAATTTGCTGATTTTTTACTAGATCTCGATGAAATTGGTTTTTCACCTGTATCTCAATAATTTTCAGCCGCTAATGACGTTCATACTCTATTTTTAGAGTCTGTGTGATTCGCAGTCTCGTCTACTAATTTCATTACCTTTAGGAGATCTGCTTTAGTTTCAACACGTTTTTTAGAATCAATAATATTAAGTATAAGATGTCCTAACTTTCTTTTCATTCTTAAAAAAGGAAGGATTTCTAAAATTAAATCTTTAACTGCATTATCTTCAACAATTGTTCAAACTCATGTTGAAGATTGACGTTTCGATAATGTACCATAACCAAGTTGTTTACCAACTCATCTTAAAAATCAAGCTCTTTTTTTATGTTGATAGAAACAAACTGAAATTCTTATTTGAAATTCATGTTTATAATCTTTTCTATGTACAATTTGAGCTAACAAAGACCCATCGCCATCAATAAATCCGGCTAAATAGATTAAGGTATCTCGCTTTAATTTACTAAAACGAGTTTTAAGGTGTTTATTTTCTTTAATTTCTTTCATAATATTGTGTCATTTATTTCAAACTCTTCCCGCGGTATTGCCATTTTACAGGGTTCACCGTTATAAGTCAAGTGCTAAAGTTAATGTTACCATCAACCAACGCAGTCTTTTTTTATAGTTCTTAAATGGACCGACAAGTCCTAATTTCTACGTTCTGAACTCAAATCATGTACAATTTTAATGGACGAACAGTCCAACCCTTGCTAGCGGCTGCACCAGCAGGATATTGCAATTCAACATCGCATTAATGTTATTAATAGCTTAATGATTACCTAATTTATATCTCAATGAAATATAAACATGCTTTTCGATTAAATTATAAAACTTCTTAGACTCCCGCTTGGGAATATAAACTCTATAATTAGATCTTTGCTTATGAAAATTTATATCTATATCATATTTTTCTTTAAAGACCTCCCTTATTACTTTTAATTCGTCTAGATTAAAACAATCTGTACATAAATAATAACTCACACAATTACTTTTTAAACTTCCATTATCCATAAATCAGTATGCTAAACCAATTGGACTTAAATATAATTCTAAATCCTTACGAGATGGCATCTTTTTTTTACGTTTATTCTTTTTATAAAACAGTTTACTAAATTTTAATCCAAGAGGGTCTACGGTTGTATTAAATGTTCATTTAATGTGTCCAGAATCTGATATAGATTCTTTTGGGGGTGTTTTAACATGTTCTTCAAATACAGAATACAAGTGAAATAAATAATCTACGTTTGATTGAGTACTTTCAGTAAAACGTATTCGTCAGGTTTTACCACCAGTATAACTTTGTAAACTAGCGTTACCTAACAGTAATCCAAATAATATTTCTTGTTTTCTTTTTATCATAAATCATTCTATTAACCTCTAGTAAATTATTATGCAAATTACTAGTAGCTATTAGTTACCTAATAGATCAGACTATATCATATTCTCGGAACTTTGCATCGTTACTTTTCTGAGAGTCAAGCGTGTAGTCGTTGAAGGGTCATATACAATATAACTATATAGTCTAGAAAAGTATAATCTATATAATCTTGTACAGCGGACTTCCCTGCTGATTGTCCTATTTGATAGGATATCCCAGCATATAGCTTGTGCTTTCTTTAAATCTCACGAAATAAAAGCCCCGTATGTTGAGGTGGCAAACAGCGAGGTCGATAAGGACTCTTACCCGCTATTACACTGTTATCCCTTGAGTAACTTAACTTATGATCGCATGTAAGGCCATAAATAACATGCGGGTCACTAAATCCGTCGTTAGACCCTGTTCGATTCATCAATCTCACAGTCAAGCCAGTTTATGCTTTTACACTCATCGCATCATTTCTAATGAAGCTGAACTGACCTATTGAAAGCCTTTGTTACATTTTAAAAGGCTACCGCCCCAGTAAAACTGTCTCTGATGCCTGTTTCTATTCCTATTAGTATCATTTAAAACAATGAGACTGGTATTTCAAATTTCGTTTAACCTGACATCTAGCGATGTGGGCTCGTTAACAACTACCAGCTATTCTACACACAAAGAAAAAATGAACATGACAACATAACAGTAAAGCTTCAAGGGTCTTCTTGTCCTGCAACACTTAACGTAGTATCTTCACTACGACTCCAATTTCACTAGGTTTATCCATGAGACAGTAGAAGCATGATTACTCCTTTCATACTTTCCAGCAATTAACTGGATATTGATTGCGCTACCTTAGGACCCTCAGAGTTAGGGCCGCCATTAAGTTGATCTTATACATTTATTAAACATTTTCGATTACAACCATTGGGCAGGAGTCACTTCAAATACAATGACATACGTCTTAGCTTAAAGCTGTGTTTTTGGTAAACAGTTCCGCTTCTCGATTTTATGCTCCCCAATTATCTTGGGGTCCCCTTCTTGCGAACGTACGGGGACATTTTGCCGAGTTCCTTATGGATAATTCCCCTATCGCCTTAGAATACTCTTCCCACCCACTTGTGTTAGTTTTAGTACAGTAGTTATTCTCTATCTTCTTTCTCGGTTTATTACTGAATAAACGTCAGATAAGAGATTGCCCATCGACAGTTGTTTTCACATTACAATCTTAGGGGCTGCTTAGGAAACAGAATGTTAATCATATCCCTGAAAAACCTTGGGTTTTCGGCGAATCTTTTTATTATAAGATTTTATAGTTACTCATATTTGCATTGTTACTTGTGATTATCTATTTCATCTTTTACAAGATGCATAAGTCAAATTACACAATAATCTTCTACCCTTAGCAGCGACATGTGCTAAGCCTAAGTTTCAGTTAAAAAATTAGCCACCTGAATTTTCGGTTCCTATGAACACACACCTCTACAACAAAGCAGAGACTAGTATTAGCTTAGTGAACTGTTACGTTATCGTTGAAAGTGGCTGTTTCTAAGCCCACTTCTTAAATGTATTAGTTTATAGAAAGCCTTTCACACTCGTTTAATATTAATGACTTTAACTTTAGGTCTGGGTTGTTTCCCTCTTGACACAGAACCTTATCGCCCTGAGTCTGTCTATCCACATACGTTTTTATGAATTCTGAGTTTGAAGAAGTAAAGTACAACTCAAAGAGAAGCCAATAACTTAATCAGTGCTTTACCGCATAAAAATAATTGTAGACGCCGTACCTAAATACGTTTCGAAGATAACCAGCTATATCCCAGTTCGATTAGCATTTCACTCCGAATCAAGGGTCATCCAAGGTTATTGCAACAACCACTGGTTCGATCCTCCACTGAAAATTAAGTCAGCTTCAATCTGCCCTTGACTAGATCACTGGGTTTCGGGTCCTATAATATTATACTATAATTGCTCTATTAAAACTCGTTTTCACTAAGGTATTAACCAAGCATAATATTATAACTTGCAAATCCATTATACAAAAGGTACCATCTTATAGATGCGCTTAAGAATATTCGGTTTCAGTTCTCTTTCAGTACTGTATACAGAATTTTCAATTTTCACTCACGTTACTTCTTCACTATCGGTGTAATCATGTAATTAGTCTTGGAGGATGGCTCCACCATATTCGAACTCTAATGAGTTCTACTTGTTTAAATTTTAATCTTTTGTTTATACGGGACTCTTTTACCCTATATTGTAATTTTATTCTTAAACAATATTGATTTAAATTCTAGACTTATAAGGCTTCGCTCACCGCTACTACCTTACTCTCGATTGATTTCATTTCCTCTTGTTACTAAGATGCTTCAGTTCACAAGGTATTTTGTATAGATTGGATTTCTCCATAGGAAAAATAAGGGTCAAAGTTGCTTTACCTTATTATTTCGAAACTTTTTCGTCCTTCTATCATTAATTACCCAAATCATCCCCCGCATATTCATTCGTATATTTAATTCGTACGAGATAAGGGACTCGAACCCTTCTCCTCTGCTTGGAAGGCAGGAATATTACCAGATATACTAATCTCGCTCCAGAGTTCCTACTTAATTTACCATCAAAATGCAAATGGTTCAGCTTTATTGAACTCCAAAAATAATACTTAACAAAAATTAATTGATAAAGTATCTCATCCTGCCGCACCTTCCGGTACGGCAACCGTGTTACGACTTTTACCCGATTTCAAAATCATCGTGCTAAAATTTACTGTATTAAGGTTTTATCTTCTAAAAGATCTTAATAAGAATTTCACTTCAGACAATTTAAGATTTCCGGTAGTGACGGGCGGTTTGTACGAACAGAATATAAAGATTCACCGAAACGCTCTACTTTTCGATTACTAACGAATCTTACTTCATGAAGACAGATTTCAGTCTTCAATCCGAACTGATGCTACTTTTATGTATTGACGTGTCATTACTGACTAGTAAACTATTGTAGTAGCAATTATATCACATGTGTAGCCTTTCTCATAAAGGACATAAGGACTTGACGTAATCCCCTCCCTCCTCCATTTTACAATAGCGGTTCACAAAATACTTCTTAGTTAATATTGTGTAGGGGTTTCGTTCGTTAACCGAAATAAATCATACATTTCAAAACACGAACTGACGACAGCCATGCATCACCTGGTTATATTATTAAACATAAGCTAGAGAAAGTAAGGTTTCGCGCGGATCGTCGCATTAAACCACATGATCCTCCGTCTATCTTCTGAACCGCCAATTATTTTGAATTTTAACCTTGCGGTCGTAGTATTCAGGCGGTAAACTTAACGGGTTACCTACGGCACAAAATTTATATCTTACACCTAGTTTACATCGTTGACGGTCTAGACTACAACGGTATCAAATCGTCTTTGCTACCTAGACTTTCATGTTTCAGCGTCAGTTAAAACCCAGATTGTTGCCTTCGCCTTTGGTGTTCTTACCAAGATTTACTCATTTTATCGATACCTTGGTCGTTCCACAATCCTCTATCTAACTCTAGATATAGTGTTTCTTAATCAGAATAAGCTTTCTACCTAACCTTTAAATATAAGACATCTATATCCACCTACACATCCTTTACGCCTTAAGTTATAGAGCAACACTTGAACATCACGTATAACCGATCCTTCTGGCACGCATATTGGGCTGTCCTCTCATTTAAAAATTTCTTCATTATAGAAACCTTTTTTCCCTGTATCAACGTGATATGATCAGTAAAAACATCACCACAGGTATTGCGTGTAGCTTTCTCAGGCTTTCGCCCATTGGAAAAGATTCATTACTGCTGCCTCACATTGTAAGTTCCGTCCTTGTTTCAGTACGGATGTGGCTGGACGTACTTTCATACCAGCTACGCATCTTCGCCTTGGTAGTCCTTTACACTACCAACTAGCTAATACGGACAAAGCCGCTCCTTAAGCGGAGAAATAAATCTCCTTTATTATTAGTTAAATTTATACTGGTATTTATTTTATCCCAGTCCTAAGGGTACATTCTTTGCTATTACTCACCCGTTCGCCATGCTGTCAGCACAAGTGCTCACAGTTTCATTCGACTTGCATGTATTAGTCCCACGCCTAGCGCTCGCTCTGTGCTAATATCAAACACAACCTTTCTAAAAAAATCAAAACAAAACAAACTCAAGAAGTAAAGGAGGGACTCGAACCCTCACTATAAGCTTTGCAGGCCTAAATGAATGCCATAATCTTTACCTAACTCATCGAGTTACTTATAACTCATATATTTACGCGAGTATCGATAAACTTTACGATTTATACGATATCTTGTACGAATAAACCTTTTATCAACTACTTTTAAACGTAAACCTGTCTTACGAATATAATATATCCCTACAAGTTTTAAAGTTAAATCTTTAACTATCATATGGTCTTTTAAACTTAGAGAAAAACGATAATTATGATAACTTTTTCATAAATTTTTAAAAACCTTTAATCTAGCCTTACTTACCCTACCTCGGATACGTAAAAATTTTCGAAAATCTAAAATATATTCGTGTTTTACAATAGGACGTCCTGAACGCCTAAACACTTTCTTTTTAGGTTTAGGTTTAACTTTAGGTTTAGGTTTAATTTTAACCTTCTTAACTTTTTCTTGAATATCTATTAATAACAACATTCAATCACTACATTCAATATCATCTTGAACTCGACAGAGTTCTTTCATTAATACTGATTTAGCATCTTCTAACTTTAAATAACCTGATCACAAACGCTGATATTCCACTGTTCAATATTCAAGTACATAACCAATCTCATTATCTAATAATTTATAATCTTCTTCTTCTAAGTCTACAATATAATTAAAATATATTTCATCTACTAAACCTTTAACATCTATATCTGAAACCTTAATACTTTTACCATAACCAAATCCCACCCTATGAACCTTAAGCTCATAACCGTGCTTTTCTTCTTTTATAATACCTAGAGATTCTGTCTCAATAGATTTAACTCGATTTTCATCTGTTAATGAAAACGACGACCATTCTTCCTTTAAATCTTTTAAAATTTGAGAAGCACTTTTCTTTCGTCCTTTTTTAACTTTTATTTTTGACATCTCTGCTCTAAACATGTCCATAAACCTAGATTATTTATTTTGTATTAACTTTTTTTCATTTTAGATATTAGTATTCTTATTTATAACGTATCACATATAACTTCAATTAAACATAATATTACATCACATAACAATAAAACATTTTAATCAATAACCCCCTCCTTACAGTCGGGCATACACTATACCCTGTACGGCTAGTACATATTTGTGACATTTTTTTTTTAAAGTCTCTTTTAAGTGATAATTAATTAGCACATGGAGGATTCGAACCTCCTATAAGACAGATCATGAGTCTGCCAACTTCCAATCGTTATATGTGCAATTCTCAACTAACAAATCTTACAAAGTGTTAGCCGAGCTTAAACCCCATCACTATAAGAGACAATGTTTAAAATAAAATTTGGATTTAGACTTAGACCATATTATCCTCAGAAAGGATTAAGTATAAATGAAAACCAAACTTGCAATTCAAAGTAAGAAACCCATAGATAAAGGTAAATAACTTTTTCATAATAATTGCATTAGTGTATCATACCTCATTCTAGGGAATGAAGCTCTAACTCAAACAAAACAAAACGTAAAGAATGTTGTTTTAAGAGCTAAATGAACACTTGGCGCGATAAAATCCGTACCTGGTAAGATAGGTAATCATCCTCCAAAAAATAATAAGACTGTAATTAAACTCATAATAATAATATGAGCATACTCTGCTAAAAAAAATAACGCAAATGTGAAACCTGAATACTCTGTATTAAAACCAGAAACCAGCTCACTTTCTCCCTCCGCATGATCAAAAGGTGCACGATTTGTCTCCGCTAGTGCTGAAACAAAAAACATTAGTCCTGCTGGAAATAATGGTACAATAAATCAACAGTCTTCTTGTGCTAATACGATTTTACTTAAATTTAAATCTCCTGCACAAACTACAACTGCTAAAATAATAAGTCCAATACATACTTCATAACTAATCATTTGCGCTGCTGCTCGAATTGCACCAAAAAATGCGTACTTAGAATTTGATGCTCAACCAGCCATTAAAATAGCGTAAACAGAACATGAACTAACTGCGAATAAATATAAAATACCGATATTTACATCTGAAAGAACTGCCGTTGGTCCGTATGGAATTACTGCTCATGAAATTAATGCTAAAATCAGAGATAGAATTGGAGCTAAAATAAAAATAGCCAGATTTGAATGGGTTGGCAAAATTGTTTCTTTAGCGAATAATTTTACTCCATCTGCTATCGGTTGAAGTAGCCCGTACACTCCAACCACATTGGGACCTTTTCTAATTTGCATAGATGCTAATGTCTTTCTCTCCGCTAACGTTAAGAAAGCCACTCCAACTAGTAAAGGTACAACAATAATTAATATTTTGATGAATTGTTCTAATATGATAAGTAACATTTTATTAAAAAATATAGATAGATCTAAGATATATGTATCCCTTTGACTTTCCTTAAGAGATACATATATCATAGTATAACGAAGCAAAACAAAACAAAAAAGTTCAATAAGCTTCTAAAAACAAAATTAAAGAATTACACCTATTAAACTAATGATTTAGATGCTCCTTCTAATGCTCCTTTAATACCTGTGTTAGATGATGTAACATCTCCAACAATACCAAAAGTACCTCCTAAGATACCATCTCGCTCTGCAAGACTTGCACTTTCAGTAGCCTCTGACTCTTCTTCGTCAGAAGTTGTAACTTTTCTTGCTCTTAATGTAGTAACTACATTAGGAATTACACTGTTAGATACAATGAAATGAAAAGTCATTAAAATAGTAATAAGTCAAAAATACTGACTTACAAATGTTTCGATTGCTAATTGTGGCATATATAAAAATATTACAATTTTTTTATAAGGATTGTAATATCAACCTTATTTACTAATAATTTTGTTATTTTGTTAATTTACAAAAAATTAGTTCTTTAATAATAAATTATAATCTAATCATTCCATACGACATGGATAAATAGACTACAATCATAGTACTTTAACTTCTATTAATGTAAATGGAATGAATCATTTAAATAAATGATCGTTAATAAACAGAAAACATAAGCCTGAATAGCTGCAACTCCAATTTCAAGAATTGTAATGAAGAATGTAATAAGTAATGGAAATAATCCAGCTACTGCTACCATTCCACCAGCACATAACATTTGTCAAATGAAACTAGTTAAAATTGCAAATAATAAATGACCTGCTGTAATATTCGCTGCTAACCGTAATCCTAAAGATACTGGCTTTGCGAAGTATGAAATTAATTCAACTGCAACTAAGAAAGGTGCAATACCTGCGTGAACTCCTGGAGGGAAGAACATTGACATATAATCTAAACCGTGCTTTGAAAATGCAATAACATTACATCCAACAAAGATACTAATAGATAAACCAAATGAAACTGCTCCGTGAGATGTAGGTGTAAATGTATAAGGAATTAATCCAAATAAATTCATAATTAATAAAAATAAGAAAAGAGTTAACATTACTGGGAAGTATCTTAATCCTTCTGATCCAGAATTCTCTTTAACCATATCATAAATTGTAGTATATAAAATCTCAATTAATGACTGATATCTACCCGGAATAATTGCTCCGTTATTACTGTTGCTGTTAAACATAAATACAAAGAAACCCAACGCTAACAGCATGAAAACCGTTGAATTTGTAATTGAAATATCAAAGTTACCGAATGGGTGAACTTCAACTAATCTTAAAATTTCGAATTGATCAAAATACGAAAAACCTTTTGATAACGAGTTTGAACTCATAATAGGGCAAAATGAAATGCCGTACGTATTAATCTACTTTAAGAATAATCTTTCCACCTACCCCTAAACGTAATGCATCTGAAGATGTTAAAAATCCTCACTCACTATTTGTTAAAATGTAAAAACCTGACGTTTTCTTTAGATTACTATCAACTAGTAAATCCTTATACTTTATATAACTTAAACGAGAACCTTTACTACTTAATTTCATATTACGGATAAGACTACTAGAAATTTCAATTTCTAACACTTTTAAATCTCTACTTAATAACTTGTAACTTAAGTATCCTGATTTCTCTAATACTCGCAAAAGAGAACGAGATCACTTTGTATTTTTTAGTTTTAATCGATTACCACGACGGTTTCGATATCGAATAATAAAATCTGAGATTTCTTTCATGAATAAACTAGCTAATAATGCCGAAACATCCTATCATGATGCTTTTCTAACACCACATAGTAGACCCGACTCAATTAATTTCTTAAACTGTAAACGAGACACTTTTTCTTTCTTAATTAATCCTCGACTACGTCCTGTAAGAACACATACTTTACGAAATGTTGTTAATGACTTCTTTTTATCTGACACGATATCCGTGTGAAGAGAATTCGCTGAAACACTTCGCGTTTTTAATGGTAAAATTTTGTTATTTGTTATTACTTTTAACATTAATCTTCTCTTTTCTCCAGATGAAAATTTAAAACCACCCAACTTCTGTCTTAAAATATTTTTTTTAATCTAAGGATGGAGAGATTTGAACTCTCACGCTCAAAAAAGCACCTGAACCTAAACCAGGCTCGTCTACCGTTCCGACACACCCTCTTAAAGTGGAGATTGGCAGAGTCGAACTGCCGACTTCTTCAATGCAAATGAAGCGCTCTACCAACTGAGCTAAATCCCCTTAAAGTATCAATACAACATATAATCCTACGATACTTTACAACAGCATGACAGGGATTCGAACCCTGGGTAGATATCAAACCTACGCTAGCTTTCAAGGCTAGTACATTAAACCGCTCTGTCATCATGCTAGTATCATACTATATACCCCCTCCTTTCAGTCGGGAGTATATAAATACAACACAAAACCTTTTAATCAATAACCCCCTCCTTACAGTCGGGACTATACACTATACTATACTACACTACCCTACCCTGTAGGCTAGTACATATTTGTGACATTTTTTTTTAAAAGTCTCTTTTAAGTGATAAAAATTATATCTTAAATTAAACTAGAAAAAATAATGCTTTGAGAAAATGTTAGGAATGGAGTTGGGTAAACTAAGAAAGTTAAGATAATGAACAATGTTGATCCAAGAATCAATGACTGTACCAGAGATACAGATACATTAGTATTAGATGGATATAATGCATCACCTATATCTTTTAAATGGAATGTTAAATCATGTTTGAAAAACATTCATCTGATAATTCTTAAATAGTAAAATCCTGCGATACAAGAACAAATAATACCAATTAATGCTACACCAAAAAATTCATTATTAACTGCTTGTAAAAGCACCAGGTATTTTGAATAAAATCCTGCTAATGGTGGAACTCCAGCAATAGATAATAATGTAAATGCAAATGTAAATGCTAAAATTGGGTTTTGTCTAGATAATCCTGATAATTGAGTAATAAAATTACCATGTCTGAAATTAGCTAATACAAACGCAAATGTATTGAATGACATAACAATATATAAACAAATATACACAAAACACGCATGAATACCTAATAAACTATTTGGTAATAATCCTACTAATAAGAATCCAATGTGACTAATTGCAGAATAAGCTAATAGTCTTTTCATTTTTGCTTGATTTAACGCTCCTACACTTCCTACAATTAATGATAAACATGCAGAAAATAAAATAATAGGTTGTAATTCATTGAATAATGATAAAAATGGACCTGTTAATAATAAAATTAATACTCCTAATGTACCGATTTTAGGTACGATTGCGAAAAATGCCGTTACAATTGTTGGTGAACCCTCATAAACATCTGGCGCTCACATATGAAATGGCGCTGCCGCTAGCTTAAATAATAAAGCAATAATAATAAATGTTACTCCAATTAAAATTTCTGTACTTGAAGAACTATATCATAAAAACTCACTGATCGCAACAAAACTTGTTGCACCAGTAAATGCATAAACTAAAGCCATTCCGAATAATAATAATCCTGATGATAAAGCTCCTAATAGGAAATACTTTAATCCTGCTTCAGTTGAATGCTGACTGTGTCTTTTAATACTTGCTAATACATAGAAAGAAAGACTTAATAACTCAATCGCTAAGTATAACATAATAAGATCTCCTGATCCTACTAATAACATCATACCTAATGTTGACAGTAAAATTAATTGACTAAATTCATAGTCTAACATTTTATCTTCTACTTGAGACTTTAATCCTAATATTAATACTAATGCACTACTTAATACTAAAATTAATTTAATACCAATAATAAACTCATTAGCAACAAGGAAACCTCCTCCAACTAAAACTTGGTTACTTGATACAAAACCTAATTGTTCAATCAATAATACTGCACTAAATAAAAGTGTAATAATTGTTAATCAGTTAATTTTTTTTAACTGACTTACTTGACTTCCTAATTTAGATAAGATTGTACCATAACCTAGTAATACTGTAGCTGTAATAGCCAGAAAAACTTCTGGTAATATTCAATTTATATTTTCTAACATTATTTAAAATTTACTACTGTTTTATCGTACTCCGTGGCAACTTGGCTAAAAATATCTTGTCTTTTAATACCCTCTTCGTGGTATAAACAAAGCACAATCGCTCCGATCATAGCCACAAGTAATACAAGGCTACTTACAAGAAAATAAAGAAAATAATCTGTATAAAGAACTTGACCCATCTGTTCAATATTAGATACTTCAACTAAACTTGAGAAATCATACACTTCTCAGCTAGTTACGTAGTTAGTAACTTCACTAGTAAATACAAAATAAATTTGATATAGGAAAATAAAACCAATAATTACCCCAATTGGTAAATAACGAGTTGCATTCTCACTAATCTCAACTAATTTAATATTAAGAAGCATAACAACGAATAAAAACATAATTCCAATTGCACCAGCATAAACAATACAGAATAAAATAGGCAAAAACTCTAAACCTAATAATAATAATAAAAACGCCGCATTAATAAACGCTAGAATTAATCAGAATACACTGTGAATCGGATTATTACTAGAAATTACTTTTGAACCGGCAAAAATCGCACTTAAGCTTCATAATCAAAATAAAAATGATTCCATACAACAAAAAAAAAACACTTACTATACAATATAATAAGCATGATAACTTTAAATACAATACTTATATATTCAAAGATAATAAATAATAATCTTACACAAATTACTTCTGCCATCACTAATTTAATAGTATAATATTAAGAAGTAATTGAAAACCTCCAGAAGGGATTGAACCTACGACCAACAGTTTAGAAAACTGATGCTCTACCACTGAGCTATGGGGGCACTACACTACACTATACTATACTATACACCTTTAACCCCCTCCTTACAGTCGGGTATACACTATACTATACACACTACCCTGTATGTTAGTACATATCTGTGACATTTTTTTTTAAAGTCTAAGAACAGAGGCAAAATTTAAATCAAAAGAGCCTAAGTCTAAAATAAAAGATGTCTAAAGTTAAAATCACTACTTAACTTAGTATGATCCAGGATGAATGCAGGATGAATGCAGGATGAATGCAGGATGAATGCACTAAAAAATAGTTTAAGATTAGAATTGTACTCTGCGTGAGCTTATAGAAATAACTGTGTTCTCAACAAACACCACTATTATTATACACTAACATCCTTATACTACTCCCTTACAACCAGGAAGTCCCATTTAAAACACACAACTACAGCGAAAACATCAAAAATATCTGGTTTAAACTAAACTTTAAAACATCAAAATCACTATATATTCCCATACATGTCTCTCACATAAAAACATTTTATTTTAATTAACTTTTTTTCATTACCTAATCTAATAATATAATAAAATGTCTAAAGTTAAAATCATTACTTAACTTAGTATCGTCAAGCATCGGGGAAAATCTAAGCAGGCCCACTAGGAATCGAACCTAGGTCTCTTATTTTGAAGACAAGAATAATAACCCCTATACTATAGGCCCAATTAGTCTCACATTTCTATAATGATAACCGAATATCCCTAGGATTGTGACACTAATAAAGAGCGCCAATATACATTTACACTGACACTCTTCTACTCTACTAACATAACATTAAGGTCTAATCTTAAGCTAAAAGAGATTTAATTACCGACGCATGCATTGGCTCTAAAATTAGATTTGGATAAACTCCTAGTAAAACTGTTAGGAAAATTAAAGGTAATAACACTAAGAATTCTCTTCTTGTTACATCTCTTGAATATACACTGTGTTTCAAGTATACACTCATTCCTCCAAAACAAACTCTATTATATAGGAAAAGTGCATATGCCGCACTTAAAATAATACCTAAACAACTAACAATAGTAATAAATGGATTAACTTGGAAAATAGCTAATAAACTTAAAAACTCACCAACGAAATTCGCAGATAAAGGAACTGCAATATTTCCTAATGTGAAGAATAAGAAGATCATACTATAAATAGGCATTGTTAATGTAACACCTCTATAATATTTAATAATTCTACTATGATGTCTTTCATATAATAGAGTTACCACAATAAACAGAGCTGAACTTACTAAACCATGAGCTACTTGTAAGAAGATAGAACCTTCTAATCCAATAACTGAGAATGAAAAAATAGATAACATAACTACTCCCATATGAGAAACAGATGAATATGCAATAACTCTTTTAAGATCTGTTTGTCTTAATGTAGTTAAACTAGCATATACAACTGCTAAAGCTGCTAATGTTAATACTAAAGGACCAAAGAAAGCTGATCCAGCAGGAAGTAATGGTAAACAAAATCGAATAAATCCATAAGCACCTAACTTAATTAAAATTCCCGCTAGAATAACTGATCCTGCAACTGGAGCCTCTACGTGAGCGTATGGCAATCAGATATGGAACGGAAATTTAGGAATTTTAACCGCTAATGATGCAAAGAAACATAAGAAAATTACCTTTTGAGTCTCAAAACCAATTTCATAATTTAAAACTGTTAAATAATCTGTAGATCCTGTAATATAGTAAATATAAAAAATACTTAATAACATTAATACTGATCCTACTAACGTATAAAAAAAGAAATAATATGATGCACGAATTTTCTCTTCACGTGCTCCTCAAACTCCAATGATTAAAAACATAGGAATTAATACTGCTTCAAAGAAAATATAGAATCCAAGTAAATCTAAAATACTAAATACTCCAATAAGAAGTACTTCCATACCAATGAAACATAATAAATACTCTTTACGAAGAATTAAAATCGTGTCTCAACTTGCTAATAAACAAATTGGGATTAATAGTGTTGTCAAGATAATAAAGAATAAACTAATACCGTCAACACCGAAAAAAAAACTGTAATCACTTGTTCAAAATACTTTAAAAGAAAATTGAAAATCTGAACTTACATAATCAAAACGAGTTCATAATCTAAGTGATTCAAGAAACTCTAACACACTAACAAATAAAGCTATTTCTCTTAAGTTCTTTGAGGAGAACATAAGTACGAAAAAACCAACTGTAGGAATTATAAATAAAGTTACCAGCGTTTCTGAAAAAAAATTTAACATGAATATAATTTAGCGACATTTTAATTCCCTAACTACATCTCATAGAGCAACACTTTATTTATGGAGACAATAATAAAGAAAAGAAAAATAATAACTCCATGAATAAAATTGATGGTACACTTACAAATAATAGTGAAAATACGTCCGGAGGCGTTAATAAAGCTACCGTGAATAACAATAAAATATATAAAAATTTTCTACTGTTTTCTAAACTTAGTAATACACTTATTACACCCAATACAAGTGTAAATAAACTTAGATAAATTGTTAATAATAAAAACAAACAAAAATCTACTAATTTAATAGAACAAATTAAATTATATGACATGAAACCAATAAAGAACTTCACTAAAATTGGTAATAAATAAACCATATAAACTGTTAATAAACCTAAAAATAAAAATGTGAATAGTTTACTTAAGAAAATAAACTTTTTACTCTCACTACTTAATAAACCTGGCACTAAAAAATGCAACAATGAATACAAAAGCAATGGTAAATTAAATATCAATGAACTACATATACTTAATCATAGAAAACAACTAAAACCTTCATATAATTCTGTAAACATTAAGTTTATAGGACATAATAGGAACAGTAAGCTATACTTAAACTCTCATACCAATAAACTACATAATAAAAAAGATAACATATAATAAAACCATCTAAATTTAAATTCATACATGTGATACTCCAACATTACGGAAATAATGGGAATCGAACCCATAAGTCTTTCGACATTGATGTAGCAAATCAACCCATTACCATTCTGAGCATATTTCCAATATAATCTAGTTAGGCAACATACATACCTTTAACCCCCTCCTTACAGTCGGGTATACACTATACTACACTACACTACACACCTTTAACCCCCTCCTTACAGTCGGGTATACACTACACTACCCTGTAGGCTAGTACATATCTGTGACATTTTTTTTTTAATCTCTTTTAGAATGTGTCAAATACTCTTTTTAATGTGAATCTAAATTTAAATGGGTTTTTACCTACATTACCACCGACTAAAGAACTTAAAATATGAAGCCACAGACCAAAATAATACTCCAATTAAAATAAATGTAAGATAAATCATTACCACATTATGGAAATTAAGTCCAAATGCCTAAGCCCAGATTCGAACTGGGGACCTTCGCGTTACAAAAGCGCTGCGCTACCAACTGCGCCACTCAGGCTTCACCTCGTAATTAACAAGACATCTAAAAGAAAACTTATTAACCATCCATTTACAGATAGTTTAAAACACTTTAGACTCTTGTCTTTGACGATTTACCATTACCATGAGTTCTTTGACCACGAGTAGGTAATTTAAAACGGTGACGACGACCACGAATACAATTGATTTTTCTAAGTCGTTTAATATTATTACGGCTAAAACGTAATAAATTTTTATGAATAGCTTCTGATGAATTTAAATTATTTAAATAAGTTAATAACTGATAAATATCGTCCACTTTTTTTTTACTCATAGAAGATACAAGTGTTCAAGGCTCTACACCCACTCGCATGCATAATTCTTTTCCTCTATGATTTGAAATACCATAAATAGATGTAAGATTTGATAATAAAGATTTGTTTGGATATTTTAATTTTAACACGATTAAAAATGATGCCTATGGGATTTGAACCCATGATGAGTTTCCTCAATTGATTTACAGTCAACCGCAATAGACCGCTCTGCCAAAGCACCATAGCACAACCTAACACCTTTAGACCTTACAGGTGAACGGTTGTCCCAAAATAATACTATTATACTATTTTTTATAGAATTATTTTATTTCTAATTTTAATAATTTATTCTCTAATAATCCAATTAATGGAGTAAAGATTAAAAAATATGAAAAATAGAATACACTAGCAACTTGACCGATTGTAACAAATGGCTCTTCTGGAACACAGGCTCCAATATAAGTAAGAACTAAGAAGTCTCCAACAAGTAATCAGAAGAATACTTTTGAAATAGGTCTAAATTGGTTAGATCTAATTAAACATGTATGCACATGAGGCATTACAAATAAAACTAATAATGAACCAAATAACGCTAATACTCCTAATAATTTATCAGGAATAGAACGAAGAATTGTATACGCAAATAAGAAATATCATTCAGGCTGAATGTGCGGTGGTGTTACAAGTGGATTTGCAGGGATATAATTATCTACATCTCCCATCATATTTGGAGCGAAGAATAAGAATCCACTGAAAATAAGTGCAAATAATGTAAATCCAACTAGATCTTTTGTTGTATAATAAGGATGAAATGGAATTTTATCAATATTTCCATCTACACCTAGTGGATTATTAGATCCATGCTCATGTAAAGCAATTAGATGAATCATTACTAATGCAGCAATAACAAACGGACATAAATAGTGTAAACTAAAAAATCTGTTTAATGTTGCATTACCAATAGAAAATCCTCCTCAAACTCATTGAACGATATCGTCTCCAACGAAAGGAATTGCGGAAATTAAATTAGTAATAACTGTGGCACCTCAGAAACTCATTTGACCCCAAGGTAAAACGTACTGTTTATTAGAAATCACAAAATATAAATGTGAATCATAAAATATTCGACTGTACATTAAAACATATCTTATATGTTCCATTAGTGAGCCAGTCTGTAGCAATTAATATAATATTAAATGACGGTCTTCACCATAATGCGTTGACACGTTTACACTAATGTTGCCTTGAATAGATACATAATCTATTCTCACATGACTCTAATCATGCTCTAATTATTTAGAATCCTTATAAGGATATTTGAATTAGGACTATAACAATTTTATTTAAATACCCTCAATAGGGCGTATAAATTTAAAACCAAATAAACTTTACACCTAGTTTTTTAACTAAATTACCGCTTTTTAAACTTCTATACACAGTCCGCTTTGAAATACTATAGTAAATAGAAACTTCTTCTGGGGATACAAAACTCTTTAAATAATTACCTGATGAATCCTCACTAATAATTTTTATAAAACAATCTTTTATATAACTATCACTTCTTACTACACTTGAAAAAATTAACTTTAATTTACCTCAAGGAGATACTACTATTTTTTCATTTAGAATCCTTTGAATTTGACGTTTAGATATCTTATAATAAATAGATGCTTCTTCTATACAAAAAAACTCTTTACAATCTCCAAACTTATTTATGCTATAAACCTTACCTATATGTTTAGGAGGTTGACGATTATTATATTCAAAGTCTTGTAAACTAAATAAAAAACTTTCGTCCTTAACATAATTCTCTGAAAAAAACACTAAGAAAGAAAAATTACAAACACCATGCTTTTTAAGGTCTGAATTCATATGTAAAACCTTTTTTAATTTATATCGTGACTCCCCTTCAGAAAAGTATAATGAAAAATGACTTCTAAAACGACGGTATAAATCTCTTGAAGAACCAATGTATTTTTTACCAGAAATTTTATTTATAATAAAGTATACTCCAGACTTTGATTTTAAAGAGTTAATATCTTTTAAAACATCTGATCAACTACGTGGATTACCTTCGCAATCTCCAAACTTATCAAATTTAAAGTCTGAAATCAATAACAAATCGGAGGTGTCTCTTATATTTTTTGATTTTAAATTTAACATAAAATTTATATTTTCGGCTACGTTATGCACCGATAAAAGCAGTAGCCATCATTACGATAAGAATAACTACTCCAACACCTCAAACCAATTCTCGAGGTTTAGTATATGAACCGTAGTATAGTCCTCTTCCAATATGGAAGTAAACTAATACAAAGAACATTGATGCACCATTAGCGTGCATATATCTAATGAATCAACCTCAATTAACATCTCGCATAATGTGCTCCACTGAAATGAAAGCCAGATCGATATGACCTGTATAATGCATTGCTAAAAAGATTCCACTAGCCAATTGAATAACAAGAACTAGACCCAATAATGATCCAAAACTTCAAAAATAAGAGATATTCGAAGGCGCTGGTAGATCGATAAGTAAATTATTAACTGTTGATAAGATAGGATGATTTTTTAATAATCTCATAAAAAGTTATCTAATGTATGACAAAATCTTTAAAACGAATACCATGCAACAGCAATGACAACAAAGTCAGAACCAATAAACATGGTACACAAAGATTTATAATTTCGAACAAAACAATGTTATTCTAAAAACATATTACTCTCATTCAAGACCTCCTTTATTTCAAGCATAAATAAGACCTACTGTTAGAATGATAAAGAAATCACACATTACTCAATATGCAAATGTACTTAAATCGCTGATACAAATACTTCAAGGAAATAAAAATGAAATCTCTAAGTCGAAAATAATAAATAAAATCGCCACTAAAAAGAATCTAACTTCAAACTTTTGACGAGAATCTCCGAATGGGTCAAAACCACACTCGTATACTGATAGTTTCTCTGAATCACCGTTCTTTACACCCAGAATATAAGATAATGCTGGAAGTAAACATGATAAAAAGATACTAAAACAAACAAAAAGAAGAACTGCTGAATATTCAACCATATATAAATATTAAAGCGTTTAAACTAATAATACTCACGAATTGCAGACCATAATAGTCCGCAAAACTAATCTCGTAGAGAATACAAATTAAACAAGAATTACTTAGATGTTGCTAAATAAGCTAACTCGTTAAATGTATGGAACTCAGGCGGAGAATTTAATGTTCACTCTAATGTAGGTGCTACTACCACGTCTCCATCAATGTCGAAGAACTCAGGTGATCTTCAATAATGACGACCAACAACTACACCATCTGTAAATGTTCTATATAAAATATATAGGAAAATTAATACTGCGATTAATGATACAACAGATCCAAATGAACTTACATAGTTTCAACCAGCATAAGCATCTGGATAATCACTATATCTTCTTGGGAATCCTGCTAATCCTAAGAAGTGCTGAGGGAAGAATGTTACATTAACTCCTGTAAACATTACTCAAAAGTGAATCTTTCCTCATTTTTCAGGATATGCATATCCTGTCATTTTACCAATTCAATAGTAAAATCCTCCGAATAGAGCGAATACTGCTCCCATACTTAATACGTAATGGAAGTGCGCAACTACGTAATAAGTATCATGTAGTGCAATATCTACTCCTCCGTTAGCAAGCATAACTCCTGTTAAACCTCCTAATGTGAATAAGAAAATAAATCCTAATGCTCATAGCATTGGAGTATCTAATCTAATAGATCCACCATAGATTGTTCCTAATCAACTAAAAATCTTAATTCCTGTAGGCACTGCAATAATCATTGTTGCCGCAGTAAAATAAGCTCTAGTATCTACATCCATACCTACGGTATACATGTGATGCTGTGTCTGCACGATGGACATAATAGTGTTGTGTATTACATCTTACCATAAATAGACACCGGACTCTATCATCAACTATTTATATATCTTTATTTATGTTTTTAACAAGTGTAATTATACGTTCTTTAGCACGAGGACTTGATAAACGTCATTTAAAATCACCGTCTGTCAGTCTAACATGCAATTTCTTAAATCTTGTGAAAGCAATTGTTTTACTTGAACGTAATGGAAATTTTTCTAAATAGGATATTATATCATTACGACCTTTCTTAGATTCTATTAATAAACGAAATATATCTCCTTCTCCCGAAGATAAACTCCCGCCAAGTAAACTTTTTAGATTCTTAAACACTTCTTTCTCAAATTTTTGCACTAAACTAAATCTAACTTTCACACCTCTTATTTCATCCGTACCAGTATATTTCATCGTAGTCCCTGAGAAACTTCCTTCTGCATCAATAAAACCACTAAGCCAGCCATCATTCAATCTAACTACCCTACTACTAGGTTTAAATTTAATTTCTTTACTTACAGTTACACGTGAATTATACATATCTAAGTAACCTTTAAACCTTTTTTCAGTTTTAGTTAAAACCAAGTTTCCGTTAAAAATCTCAATAAGTCTTTCAGTACCCTTTATATTACCAACCCTATATCGATAATAAATACTACCATTTTTATTCTTATAAGGCCCGTTTATTTGACCAAAGCCAATAAAACTTTTAATCTTATAAAGAATTTGTGGATCTTTTTGATTAATAATAAATATACTTCTACGTGTTTTTTGATTCGGGTCGACTTGCCAAGATCCATCTCCTTCGCTAAACCCCACGAATCAATCTAAGAATTCTTTTTTGTTTGTTTTTTCCATAATATATATATTTGTAAACAAGATGGTTTACAATTCAAATGATAAACTCTATCATTTCTTTAGTTGTTCTGCGTATTAGTCTCTGAGGATTTCTATTTCTTTTCAAAAATAAACCTTTCCGGCTGATTAACTCTATCTTTTAGATTGTTACATTAATTATTATATCTTACTTTAATCAAGTACTAAAAGCTTAACAAGCAGTCCCAGCATATAGCAGAATTTAGTCATTGTTATTCACATAACAAGGGGCCCATCAAATTTAAGCCCATACGATGAAACCAAGTACTCCAATAGAAGCCATGGCATAACACATCCCTAAATATCCAAAAATTGGTTTATCAACAAATGCTGTAACAATATGTGATACAATTCCAAATCCTGGTAAAATTAAAATATAAACTTCCGTTTATGTTGCACCCAAACAATTTGTGTTCGAATGTCTCACCTATTTACATAGATGGCCCGACTATATCATCTCTTTTAATTTATCTTTATAGCTAAAGATTTTATCTAAACCTTTTACAGTTAAATGTTGCTTCTTTTGAACTATCAAATAAGACTTACGAAGAATCGTGTAACGTAGATAGGATTGAGTTAATTGTAGCGAATATCTGTCAAAGTACCTTAATATAAGATATATCCCTTTAAAAGAAACCGATGAGTAATAATAAGTATCTTGGGATCCTCTGTACCCTAAGTAACCCCCAAATTTATCTCTGATTTGTTTTAATAAGATCTCATCTTTTTGGTCTACTTCACAAAGTAATCGTACCTCATAACTATTTCTATGTTCCCTCCACGGAATATCTATTCCTAAGTGTCCGTCTGCGTCACAAAACCCTGCAAACCAAGAAGTTTCCCAATCTATCGTTGTGTTTAGTGATGTTTTTCGTGAGCTAAAACCTAACTCATATATACGGCTGTTGTATTGAGAAATACGCACAGAGTGTTTCAGTTTGTCTCTTACTAGAGCAGCGACATGCTTCACACCTGTTTTATTTGAGATTATTAAGTTTACAGCATTCTTATCTTTTACAAGCCGTACTTTTCCGTATCCAAGTAACGACCGTATAGAGTAAGCATCCCTTTTATCCCGAAGATTAAAAGAGATAACAATATGGCCAATAGTACTAAAGTGCCCATTTCCATCAATAAGTCCTGCTAAATAATGACCAAATGTATTTTCTGTTAATAAAGGCCTTTTAGAAGGCCTGTGGATTGATAATTTTTTTGTTTGCATGTAAAAGAGTTTCGCGTGTAGTCTGTGAGGATCCCTTTTCAGGTTTCCTGCCGATTTTCTTTATTTATAGAAGCTTTTTTACGTTACACTTAAAATTGGTGAAAGTATCTTCTATAAAAGACGTTCCGGCATATAGTGAAATTTATACACCCCTTTGTTTATATTATGTTAAAGGGTGTCCAAAAAATCAAAACAGGTGCTGATATAAAATTGGATCTCCTCCTCCAGCTGGATCGAAGAATGAAGTGTTAAAATTTCTATCTGTTAATAACATAGTAATAGCTCCTGCTAAAACTGGTAAAGATAGTAATAATAATACTGCTGTAATGAATACCGCTCAAACAAATAACGGTAGTCTATGGAACGTCATTCCTGGCGTTCTCATATTAATAATAGTAGTAATGAAATTCATTGCTCCTAAAATTGACGAAATACCTGCTAAATGCAGACTAAAAATCGCTAGGTCAATAGATCCTCCTGAATGGAAGTCAATAGACGCTAATGGAGGGTAACTTAAAATGGACTATACCTTCACGAAATACTTATCTAAGTTTCTTAATATGATTTTTTATCACTAATAGCTTACTATATTTTCCTTTATCTCGAAATGATCTTCCTCATATTCTATAGATAAGTGATATTCTTCCCTTAAATCTTCTAAAGAAAAAATTCTTAATACGTTTTAAACTATTTTGGTCAACGGCATCAAGAGCTCAGTGACCTGCTTTATTCCATCGAACCTTCGATTTAATTGTAAAAAAAACTTTAATTTGCTCCAGTAAATGCTTATCATATTTTTGAGTTATACCAAAACCATGCGCAATTATACCTTCTCCTTTTTTACTTAAATAGAATGATCCTTCCGCTTCTATGAAACCAACTATTCAATCTTCGGATACTTTTGATTCTCTTATTAGTTCTCCTCTCTCTATACCGTTAATCAACTTGATTTTAACATCTTGCGATTTACTATCATCAACTCAAATTTCTAATGCTTTTTTAAATTTAATGTAGTCGTTATATTTTAAAGTGTGAAGACTATTTGAATCAAATAAAGGAATAATAACCTTCATAATAGATTTACGGTCACGGATACTATAAGACACCATTCCATTATAGACTTTTGATACTTTTCCTACACCAAGCTCTTTTTTCATATAATGTAATACTTGCTTATTCACGGCTTTTTGCGATATCTTAAATGTAAGGTTTATTTTATTAGACTTTACACTAGTATACACATCAAACGTACCATCTCCGTCTGTAAATCCTACAAACCATTGTTCAAAACTTTTTCGTGTTCCACATTTATCTTGTATTACTTTACAAGATCGGACACAAGGCCCAGTCTCTGATGAATAATTAATAATTGGTTTTTTCATTTTCATTTTTTTTAATATCCAGGCTGATTGTTTCTAATAATGGGATTGTTACTGAAAAATTATAATTTAACGAGTACCCACTACCTCAAGCAAAAGTTTCCAGCATCGAGTGGAATTTATTTTATATGCTAACAGACAGCCTACCCTATGTTGACCGTCCATCCTGTTCCCGCTCCTCCTTCTACTAAACTTGAAGACACTAATAAGATTAATGCTGGTGGTAGAAGTCAGAAAGAGATGTTATTTAATCGTGGGAAGGCCATATCTGGGGCTCCAATCATTAGAGGAACTAACCAGTTACCAAATCCACCGATCATAACGGGCATAACTAAGAAAAAAATCATTACAAAAGCGTGAGCTGTTACAATTACATTATATAATTGATGATCACCTGCTAAAAAAGCAATTCCAGGTGAAGATAATTCGAATCGAATTAACACACTAAAAGCTGTTCCGACCATTCCCGCAAATGCCCCAAAAAGAAGGTACATTGTACCAATATCTTTGTGGTTCGCTGAAAACATTCAACGTATCATTCATGACATATAACTTCAATTAAACATAATATTACATCACATTACATAACAATAAAACAAAACCTTTTAATCAATAACCCCCTCCTTACAGTCGGGAAGATACATAACATACACTATACTACCCTGTAGGCTAGTACATATTTGTGACATTTTTTTTTAAAGTCTCTTTTAATTAATAACCCCCTCCTTACAGTCGGGCTTATATATAACATACACTATACTACACTACCCTGTATGCTAGTACATATTTGTGACATTTTTTTTTTAAAGTCTCTTTTAAGTGATAATTTTATAAGGGAGAACTAAAATACTCTCTTTTAAGTGATAATTTCATAAGGGAGAACTAAAATACTCTCTTTTAAGTGATAATTTCATAAGGGAGAACTAAAATGCTCTCCCCTACGTCATTACGTTATAAGAAAAACAGTACTATTAAAAAGGGTTTAACCTAATTAATCTCGTGCTTCTTCTAATAAAGACTCGATATGATTACAATACTCGTCTAAATTAACTGCTTTAACTGAAATTGGCATAAATGCATGATTAGCACCACAAATCTCACTACACTGTCCATAAAATACTCCTTCACGATTAGCTAAGAAACCAGTTTGATTTAATCTACCTGGAATACAGTCTAATTTAACCCCTAAAGATGGTACCGCTCAACAATGAATAACATCAGCTGATGCTAAAATAACTCGAACGTGTGTATTTGTAGGAACTACTAATTGGTTATCTACTTCTAATAATCGTAGATCTCCAGCTTCTAAGTCTGATTCTGGGATCATGTAACTATCAAATTCGATAGATACTCCGTCTTGATCAGCATAGTCACTATACTCATAACTTCAATATCACTGATGACCAACTACTTTAATAGTAATACCGGCATCAATAACCTCATCAATTAAATAAATTAATTTGAATGATGGGTATGCAATTGCCACAAGAATAAACGCGGGTGTAATCGTTCAGATAATCTCTAACGTTGTACCGTGAATTAAATATTTGTGAGCAATAACTTTATTTGTTTTAACGTATTCTCTGATCGATTCGATCATGATTCATAATACTCCAATTAAAATAAATGTAAGATAGATCATTACCTCATTATGGAAATTAATAATTTCTTCCATAACTGGTGAAGCAGGGTCTTGGAAACCAAGCTGTAATGCTTCTGATACGTCTAATTTAAAAATGCTTAACATAAATATAAATAACAAATATTACTTCGCTAAATACTCTCAATACCAATACTTTTGTCTATTCACAACACAACTTTAACCCCCTCCTTACAGTCGGGAATACACTATACTATACACACTACCCTGTATGCTAGTACATATCTGTGACATTTTTTTTTAATCTCTTTTATATGAAGCCACAAACCAAAAGAAGTTCATCTAAAAAAAGACTTTACTCGATATCTTGCCCTGTGAATAACAATGACTAATTTAGCACCAAGCAGGACTTGAACCCACGGCCTATCCATCCGAAGCGGATTGCTCTACCAACTGAGCTATAAGTGCACTACTAGGACAATAAGGATAATAATATCAATATATAGTTATCACCTTACTGTCCAAATTTAAACATTAACATAAACATTACACTAGCATCAACTAGCATCATGCACAAGATAATGATTAAGCTGTTTCTCTACTTTGAATAATATAAGCAAAAATTGGTAAAATTAAAAATAATTGTAACTCTGTACAAGAACTTACTACTGTTCCAGTAGGAACAAAAATTAAAATAATTGTTGTAGCAAGGAAAATTGCAAAAGCATAATTATAAACTAAACCAGATTGCATATTAGAAAAAGAAGTCGTTAATTTTTTTAATACAGCTGTTAGACCTGTAGGACCAACTTGCTCGATTAAACCTCGATCAATAATTTTATAAGTAACATCATGACCAAATAATAACGCTGGTTTTGCTAAATACATATTAAATACAAAATCTCAATGTCATTTATTATTTAAAAATGTATAAACTGTTTTTCCAATAGGAGTGTAAATCTTCGCAAAGATACCATTTAATGGTGAACTATATAAAACGAAAGATAACGCTGCACCTGACATACTACACATAACAGGAGTTCATTTAACCGTAGTACTAATAAACTCTGCTTCTAATACATTTAAATGTTCTGGTAACACAAAGATTCCATGTTTAAAGAAATCTGATCCAGCTCCGATAATCATATCACGACCAAGATAACCTGCAAAAATAGCACCAAAAGTTAAAATTAATAATGGTAATGACATTTGTCATGGACTTTCATGCGCTTTCTCTAATGTCGATTGAGGACCATTAGCTGGAGAAATAAATGTTAACATAAGTAATCTAATTGAATAGAACGCTGTAAAACCTGCTGAAATTGTTCCAAGTCAATGAGCGAATGTACCGTGACATGTATAACTAGCATATGCAAGCTCAAGAATAGCATCTTTAGAATAAAATCCTGTAAGGAATGGGAATCCCATTAAAGATAATGATCCAATAAGCATTAATGAATAAGTATAAGGGATAGCTTTAATTAAACCTCCTAACTTTCGCATATCTTGCTCGTCTGCCATAGCGTGAATAACACAACCTGCTGATAAAAACAGTAACGCTTTAAAAAACGCGTGATTTGCTAAATGGAATAAACCTGTTGCATAATTTGAAATACCACAAGCAAAAACCATATAACCTAACTGAGAACATGTAGAATAAGCAATAACTTTTTTAATATCATTCTGAACTAAACCTACTGTAGCTGCAAAGAATGCTGTCATAGCTCCAACAACTGTAATAATAACAAGTGCTGTTTCTGAAAATTCAATTAAAGGAGAACATCTAACTAATAGAAATACTCCTGCTGTAACCCATTTATGTTCGAACCATCTCTCTTAGACCTTAGACGGAACAGACTTGACATCTCTGTCAAGATCGGACTCTATCTTCAACTTTGTATTTATTTTTTTGATCTTTTTACACAAACCTTCTAATGTTTTATAACCTTCTACTGTTAGATGGACTTTTTTTAACATTAGATCATGACCGTTACGCCAAATTAAAAATGCAATACGCTTTTTTGTTTTTAACTTATAACGTTGGAAGTATCGAATTAATTCCACTCGACTCTTTTTATTACCCACATAAAACTCATAACCATACCATGATTTATCCAACCGAGTATTTTTACTAGAACTAGTTCTAAAAAGATCACAAATATCTTTTATAATTGGTTCTGTTTTTTGCGTAATACTAAATCTAGCCTGACATGACACATTACCATTTCTCTTACGGCGTATATCTAACATAAAACATCCTTCAGCATCAGTAAAACCACACAATCAAGCTGTATCTAAACTAACCTTAGGACCATAATTTTTAAACAAAATATTTTTTTTATATTTTTCATTATACATAAGTAAAAATTTACCAAATTGCTCACGGCGCGCTGGAATACATAAATTACCGTTTAAAAGGTGAATTATCCTCAATAGGTTTTCTTCATTACCTATAAAAAGTCGTCCCATTCTACCATTATTATATTTAATAACTCGTCCGTAACCTAAACTCTTTCGCAAGTTACTTAAAAAAGCAAAGTCTTTTGAATGTTGATCTAACGCAAATTCAATACTCTTACGCTGGTAATTCATTAACAATGATCCATCTCCTTCAAAGAATCCAATTAAATAAATAAGAAATTCCTTATCTAGTTTATTCTTATGCTCAGGCATCACCGGTTTGTAATCGTCAAAATTAAAAGTTGTTTCACATATAGTCTCTGAGGATCCTAAAATTTTATTGTTTATTATTTTTTTCATTTTTTTTTAGTTTCCTGCGGATTGTCCAATTTTACAAATTTTACCTTATTTCTAGTATCGTAACTTAATAAGGATTGTAAACTTAAGGAGGTTCCCGCATACAGTGAAAAGTTTACCAATAACTCACATTATTGGGCCACTAGTTATCTAATGGTCGCTGCGTGGATCAATGCACTAACTGGTGTGGGCTAAGATTTAAATATAAAATACTTCTTTAAAACAAATGGACTATATCATAATCCTAAAATAACAAAAAATAATCTTTGATTGTATATCTTTAGGATCTTTCGCGTGTAGTCTCTGAGGATCCCTTTATTCTCCTTAATAGCATCAAATTTAAACATTATCCAAACATAACTAACTCTACGAGTGTTTAACTTAAATTTTTAATTATTAGATCTTAAAATAATCGTTTCCTGCTGATTGCTCAATAATATAGATTTTTACAAGCCTTAGTCAAAAAGGGGAGTACTATATTATTAACGAGTATTCCAGCATATAGCGAAATTTGCAAATTATTATTACTAATAAATGGGGCCGCACTTTATTAACCCTCCATAGCGTCTGGTAATCAACCATGCAGACCTAACTGCGCTGATTTACCTACAGCTCCAATAAATAATAAAATTGAAATAAATGTTAGTGAATTAAATGAATAACCCAACATATAAAACTCATTATCTACTACGTATGGAACCATTGCGAAAATTACTGAAAAATCTAATGATTTAAATGTATCGAAACACACAAACATTGCTAGAGCTAAACCTACATCTCCAACTCGATTAATAACCATCGCTTTAATAGCACTCTTATTAGCTTGAATACGAGTGTATCAGAAATTAATTAAAAGGTATGAACATAGTCCAACTCCCTCTCAACCAATAAATAATGTTAGTAAATTAGATGATGTTACTAAAACTAACATGAAAAAAGTAAATAAACTTAAATAACTCATAAATCTAGGTAAATGAGGATCTCCATTCATGTACTCTGTTGAATACAAGTGAACTAAACAACTCACAGAAGTAACAACAATAAGCATAACACAAGTAACTTGGTCAAACATTAACGCGAATGATACCTGTAATAAACCGGTATCTAGTCACGTTCAAAGATCTATATAAGTAGCACTTCCGCAAAGACCTACTTCATAGAACACCAAACAAGAAATTGAAAATGTTAAAAGAATACTAACTGTAGTAAAAATACCAGCTCCTTTCTCTCCGATAAATCGACCAAAAAGACCTGCTGTAAATGAACTAAACAGTGGGATAAATAAAATTAAAGTATACATACAAAAAAATTTTTAAAAAGAAGCCACAAAATGACCCAGTTTTAAATAACTATCTGAGCGGGGCTCGAACCCACGACTTAAGAGTTAACAGCTCTTCACTCTACCAACTGAGTTATCAGATAACTGATATAAACATTACAGAATACTAATAATAGTCTCCTCTTTTAACATAACCACCAGCTAAACTATCTAGATTCTTTGCTGTTACTTTGTAATAAAAATTTCCATCTCCAACCATAGTCATTAATGCACGATTACTACTTGAAACCAAATGTGAACTACTTGATAACAATAATGACTTTCTCATACTAATATCTGAAATTAAATGAGAATAAATTGATCAGTAACATAATGGTAAGCTTGAAAAAATATGCAATAAAAGCTCTTGACGATAATAATCATTTCAAACAAAATTTACATTTTCTCGCTTTTCTAACAAACAACGATTCACTTTAATAGTCTTTGAACAATATAACGTAGGAATATAATTCTTAATTAAATCTAACAATGGCATAAATAAACTCTTATTCTTTAATACCATATCTCGAATTAAATTAAAAACAACCACCTTATCTGAATAATAAAAATCTAACCTTTGCATACTTCCTTTTTTTCGCGTTTTTCATGGCGGACGCTTTCAATTATAAGGTAAACTATCTGAAAATCCTGACATTCTACTTAATAAATACTTTAATAATTCTTTATCTGATACAATATTATGATAACCTTTTAAGAATTTTAATTTATCTTTTTTAAATAAATAAGTCACTTCATATGAAAAATAATAACCTGATAAACGCGTACAATCTCCCGAAGAAGAACAACTAAATAAAAAAGCTATACTATTTAATTTTGTTAATGTCATATTACTATAACAAAAAATACTACAAAACATTACTCCTTCAAAAAAACTTAGCTTACTGTGTAACGTTTTTCATCGCAAAATATTGTTTGTACCTAAATATCTTTTATGCTTTCGCATACATAACTTCTTACTTTTACTTCCTACTTGAAAAACATTTGCTCATACATAAGGCAACAAATCTTTTCTTGAAGAAACTTTTAATAAAAAATTTAAACTACTTAAAACACTAAAATCTATTGGGTTACTTATCATATATAGTCACGAACTGCTGAAAATGAAAACGAAAAAACGAAAACAAAACAACATACCTCTAATAAGAGGCAAGGAGGGCGCAAACACACCCTCCAAACAAACTTAAGTTCTAAATTACGCACCTCATCAATAGATAGAGATGAATAAGAATACTCAAACTACGTCAACAAAATGTCAATATCAAATAGCGGCTTCGAATCCGTTATGATGATGTTTTGTAAAATGATGACTTAAAATTCTAGAGAAACAAACCATTAAAAATGTTGTTCCAACGAAAACATGGAATCCGTGGAATCCAGTCGCTAAGAAAAATGTTGATCCAAATGCTGAATCAGCAATAGTAAATGGTGCTTCAAAATACTCAAGTACCTGAAGACCTGTGAAAACTACTCCTAACACTAATGTCAAAAATAATGAGAAAATAGTATTAAATCTATCTCCTGAAATCATTGAATGATGTGATCATGTAATTGTAGCTCCTGATGTTAATAAAATTGCTGTATTAAGTAAAGGTACGTCAAATGCTGAAATTGGAACAATTCCTACTGGAGGTCAAACACCTCCGATTTCAATTGTAGGACCTAATGAACTGTGGAAGAAAGCTCAGAAAAATGAAAAAAAGAACATGATTTCTGAAACAATGAATAATAACATTCCTTGCTTTAATCCTCTTTGAACAACATAAGTATGATGTCCTTGGAAAGATGCCTCTCGAATTACGTCTCGTCATCAAACGAACATAACAAGAATAATGATAGACATTCCTAATGATAATAATAAATCTCCGTACTGGTAAGAGTGAAAGTACATAACTCCACCAATAGTCATTCCTAATGCTCCAAATGAACCAACGTATGGTCAAGGAGATGGATCGACAAGATGTCATGGGTGATAATGTTTAGCCATATTAAATAAATTTTTATATAAGCTTTAAGTAAAACAACACAGTAATTACAAATCTGCTGCATTAATAACGCTTAAATAGGACAAATAGAACAGTAAACATACAATATTATATAATACAACTTTAACCCCCTCCTTACAGTCGGGCATACACTATACTATACTATACAATACACACCTTTAACCCCCTCCTTACAGTCGGGTATACACTATACTATACAATACACACCTTTAACCCCCTCCTTACAGTCGGGTATACACTATACTATACACACTACCCTGTATGCTAGTACATATTTGTGACATTTTTTTTTTAATCTAAATTTAAATGGGTTTTTACCTACTTTACCACCTACTAAAGAACTTAAAATATGAAGCCACAGACCAAAAGAAGTCCAAAGAGCGTTATAGATTAACAATAAACAAAGTTTAAGGTGAGGATAAACTCACCTTAAATTGTCAATTATAAAAATAAAGACGTCATTAAAATTTTACTTTAGAACCTTTACGACGTGTAGATACTCACTTAGCTCACTTACCTCATTTTGTTTTTGGCTGTGAACCACCGTTACCTTTTCCTCCATTAGGATGATCTACTGCATTTTGAGCAATACCTCGAACTGTTGGACGAATACCTAACCATCGGTTAGCACCTGCTTTACCTTGTTTTCTTAACTTATGATTTGAATTAGAAGCTTTTCCTAAAGTAGCATAACCTTCAGATTTAACTGAAATTACTACTTTTGAAGGAAGTCTAATTAATGCTTCTTTTTCATCTACTTTAAGTAATACACCACCAGAACCTGCAGAACGACATAATTTACCATTAATGTTATAAATTGTCGAACCTGCTGTTATATCACGAAGACATAAACTAGAACCAGCATGCTCAGATTGAATACCTCTTCTTTTACGAAGTGATAATGAACACTCTAAGCTTCCCTTTTTCATACCTGTAGGTGCAATGATATAAAAAGGTTTAAATGAACCTGTAAAACATCTTCCAATCATACTTGATCTATTAGGATCGTATTCATAAGATAAACAGCTTGCATTTGAATAATAACCTGCGTTACGATTAAGATCAATATATCTTAATGATCTTTTATGTCGACCACCTTTGTGTCTACATGTTATTCGACCTGTAGAATTTCTACCTGAAGAATTTTTAATCGCTGATGTTAGATTTTTATCTCTTAACACTTTACTTACAGAACTATAATTAGGAATAACTCGACCTCTTAAAGATGGTGTTGTTGGGTTATACCTTTTTAACTCACTGATATTTTTAGATTTCATATTCCTCATTTTGTTGAAATTGGCACTTGAATAAACTTATGCTCTTTTGCTAACGTGTTAGCTGATACTCCTTTTTCAATTAACTCTAGTTTTCTACTTCGACGTACACCACGAAGTCTACCTTTTACAGACATACTTAATCCATGTACTTGACGAGTTGAGTCTATAGTTAAATTACTCTTATCCAATCGATTATTAAATGAATTTTTTGCTTTTAATAACTTTCTTGTCATTGGAACATACTTTAGCTTTCTTATTGTTTCTTTACGTTTCACGTATAGTCTTGGAAGGGATTGAACCTTCGACCCCCAAATTATCGGTTTGGTGCTCTACCACTAAGCTACAAGACCTCTCCAGTATTAGGCGCTAGCCGGATGAATTTTTACAAACGATCTTACTCTTAATTTCAATATAAAGAGTTACAACTGAAAAAAAACTTATACACTGGAACATAACTAATATTACTTTTATTTGACATAGAACATGTAAATGTCATATCTCCTCCACCTAAATTATTTAAATTATAAAATAATGATGGCAATAGAAAAAATGAATAAATGAAAGTTAAATCTGAAACTCCAATACTTATTTGACCTTTATTAACATTATTCTTAGATCTAGTCATTAAAGATTCTGATTTTGACCTTCATGATGATCTTTCACCAATAATTCCTAATTTTACCTCTAAATCTTCTGTTTGTCTTTTAATACTTGGCAGAAAACATAAATGTAAATGCTTAAAATAACTTTTAAACGCACGTGAACTTGGATGTAATGTTGTCATAGTACCAATAACCATATTAGGTCTCAATTTAAAATTAGCTATCGATTTTTTAGATTTTTTAATGAGAGGCTTCTGACCAATTAATGACAAGTGTGTATAGTATAAAGGTGTCAATAACTTATTGTTCACAATTAACTCGTTTAAACTTGTATCAAAAACTGCATGGTCAAATTTACATTTATCTAAACCGTGTTGAAAATGAAATTTACTTATAGAGTCGTGATGATGATTATACATTTTGATATTTTGATATTTTAAATGAAGTGAGGCATCAGCCATGAGGCATCAACCATCAGGCATTTCAATTAGTAACAGAATAACGACCATTCTTTTTAGCATTTACCAGGTAGAATGTCGAAATTGACAGTATAACAAAAGCAAATTATACTGATCTCTTTGAAACTGAAACTATTTTTTTACTACCATTAATACATCTAATGGCTGAGCTGATTGGTCCTTTGAAACGAGAACCTGAAGGTAATAAATCTTTACCTTTTGCTGCATATTTTACTAATATAATTCGGTTTTCGTCCCACTTCAAACTATTTGATAAACTTCTAGTTTTTATATTAGATCTAATCAAACATGCTTTTGACATTGAACCTTTTCGAATTTTAGAGTGAGAAATATTTCTCTTGATAGATACTAAAAATACACTACCAATTAGTGCTACTTTACTATTTTTAGGCTTTAAAACTTTAATTAATTGCCCTTTTGTTGCTCCCGAGTTATCTGCGATTGTTACTCGCGTTAATAATTGAAGCATTCTTAAATGGATATCTTTTCTTATAATAACAGTACAACTAATAACTACTTCAACGAGATACTTTTCTAACCATTTCTAGTCTACGAACTCTACCTCCTACGCTGTTTCTGTTTTTTCGTCTTTTACCTGTAAATC
>JACKZZ010002930.1_pt1 | contig 40724 bp, 54 predicted proteins | sample 8027871 | NCBI WGS metagenome assembly JACKZZ01 (sample SAMN15724774, study PRJNA655200) | protist metagenome | isolation source: fluorescence activated cell sorting (FACS) single amplified genomes of... | place: USA: West Boothbay Harbor, Gulf of Maine | collected 2000-07-19
TTATCCTTACATCCGATGGTTTTTTCATATCTTTGTCTTTCCCTATATGTTTTTAATATACCAAGTTTGGTAGATTTATTTTTCATTTTACGGATAGCTTTTTCAATATTATTGTCTTTTAAAATAATAGTAAAATTAGCCTTTTTTGTATTATTATATATAACAATTACCCCCTTTCTAAAATATAAATTGAACAATTAAGATTGATAATACACCTAAACTAAACCACAAACTTTCAGTTTTATTATTATCAATAAAATCAAATGCCCATTGTATTGCTTCACCTGTTTTTTCTAACGCTTTATATAGATATTTATCCATTTGTCATTTTTCTCCTTTATTGTTATTATTATGCAAAAGCAAATTCAGATTGCAATATTTCACTGCTATCTAAATTACCACGCTTAATCATAGGTACCAAATTTCCAGTTTCATTTAATATATGTTGAAGTGGATCTTGGTCTATAATATACTTAAATTGTTCTCTGATACATTTTTGCATATCAACCACATTACAAGCATGTGAGCCATAACTGTCATGTGCAGAAACTATATCAAAGTTACATTTATCAATTACAAGCATTAAATGTAATGAGTCCAAATTATGAATTGTATTAGGACTTATTCCAGCCTTAGCCTTACTAATATTTTGTACTGCTAATTCTGTTTTAATAATTAACTCTAATTGATAATCCCATTTATACGATTTATCTGCATTTTGTACATATAAACCATCATGAACAAATACAATACCTCTTTTATATTTGACATATTTTTGTGTAAACGGAAAATTGCTAATTAATGTTTTATGAGAATATTGTTTACCAGTACCCTTCATATATTTTTCGCAATTATCCTTAAACAACTGCATAGTTGCTGAAACCATAGGAAATTCTTGTTCAATTGTTAAATAAACAAGAGCACCTAAAGCCCTAGCCGCTGAATGTTGTTTGTTACTCAAATATACATTATCTATATCTCTAGTATCCTGTATTATTTGTTCACCCATACCTTGCTTGGTTGCACTGTATCCATAAGTCATAACATTCCGTTTAACAATTTTACGCCATTCTTTAACGGTAAATTTAGACTTATCCCAATAAATGATGTCAGTTAATTTAAGCTCTTTTTTATATCTTCTCTGATACCATTTAATTAGCTTTTTATATAACTCAGATTTTTTATCATTATTTAATTCAGCAATTCTAAACCTATTTCTAAGTTTTTCTATGCCTTTAAAATATAAATTATAATAATCTAAAGCTACATCATCTGCTTTTTCTGCTTCTTTGTGCATTTTATCCACAACAGAAACTGCTACATGTGAATACATATCACCTGGTTTATTATCTGTTGTAGGTTTTACATTAACTAAATGTGCATGATTATCGTCTTTAGCTAAACTAAATAACCATTGCAAACCATTATTAGATCCATCTCTGTAACAAATGGTATGTGATACAAAATCCTCAACATTACCCATTGCTACAAAATGCTTATCAAATTTAGCTAATTCCATAACCGCTGATAAAAATTGAAATGGCTCTTCTGCTTCCATCCAACCTTTTGCATTATAGGGATCCTTACCCATTTTAACAAAGTTATAATATTCTTTTTCTACAAATTTAACTTTGTCATTATGTGGCAATTTATCTTCACCAAACATATTAGCTATATGATGATATAATTGGTTTAATCCAGTAGAGCCAAGTGGTTTACCTTCAGCAAATGAAAGCATACCTTTAGCATTATCTGAATTAAGTTCATTTAAATAAGCTGATAATGGATACAATCTACCACGGTTATCTGCTTGATATTGTTGGTAAAATACCTTTCCAACAAATGGTTTAGCTGCATTTAAAACTTGCTCAGCTTCTCTTTTCTTAGCCAATGCTCTTTCTCTTGATATTGTTTTAACCGAATTATGCTCAAAACAATCCTGATTAGTTTTTAATGCCCATTGGTAAACATTAAACAATTCAGGTTTTACATAATAAGCTATTGATTGCTTTTTATTTACTGCATTTAATACAATAGGTGTATTATATTCATTAATTTTTGCTAATGTATCTTGATTAACATTTTTAATTAATCTAATTTCTTCACCATTGTCTATTTTTACTGTACCAAACTCCCAATTTGGAGCCCGGGATAATAAAGGTTTATAAGGATCTGAAACTTCAGAAAATTCTTTTACTAATTTTCTAAGATCATTTCTATTTTTACCTGCATAAACTTTATAAACAGTTTTAACTTTATTATGTTGATAATATTCTCTAATTAATTTTACAACCACCATAAATAAAGTGCTATATGAATTAATTATAAATATACCTAGCTTTAAAGATATTGATGACTTTTTATTTATAGTATAAAAAGCTAATATTCTATCACCAATAGCAATTGCTAATTGAGTTAAGTTTTGTCCTTCAGATACACCAGTTGCTATCATTGAATGTGATAATTGTATTGCAATATTAAAATCTATTTTATGATTATTAATAACTGTTACAACATCTGGTTTTCTATTACTTGAAGTTTTATTTGACAATTTATCAAATAGCATTTCCATTTGTGTTCTTATTTTTATTCCTATTGGACCCAATGTTTCCAAATTGTTCAGCTGTTCTTTTAACATGCTTTTTCCTCCTATTTATTCTTAATAATTCATTTTCAATTTTAATAATTTCTGAACCATAAATTTCGGTCAAAGCTTTCATAGCCTTTATTTGATCTTGAGCTTTAATTTTATCTCTTATCAATTTTTTTTGCTTTGTTAGCAAAGACCTCAATTTACTTTCCCCTGTATTATCAACTATTAATTTTAGATGCGATTTTGTCATATTTTAAATCAATCTGATCAATTCCTTTATTTAAATGATCTATATCCTCCGTTATATTTTGGAAGCTTTTGTTGATAATAACTCCTATTTGTATTTGATCAAAAGCGATTCTATTTATTCTTTTATCTAAATGTCGATTAAAGAATAATAGAACCACAATTGAAAAAACTAATACAAATAACAACCAAGTTGGTATTGCTATCATTAGTTCCTTTCCATAATAAATTGATAATCAGTTTCACCAGCTATTGATGGTCTAAAATCTTTTATTATGTTTCCAGTTAGTTTATTTTGTGCTCTGTTTTTATTATCAATCCAACTTTTAGTTTCCAATATATTATCGATAACTAAATTAGGATCTTCTAAATCAAAGCCTTTAACTCCAACATAATGAAATGCTTTGGTAATACGATTTTCATGTTTTTTAAAATAATTTTCATCATATCCACCAAATTTTCTAGGATTGTCATTAGGTTTCTGAGCTTTTCTTACATCAGATCCTTTTATAAATTGCCAATCTCTATCATTATTCATTTTGTTTTGTAATGCTGGAATAGCCGTTACAACTTTACATCTTCCATAATGACCTGTTGTATGATTGAAATTATGTGTTGCAATCTGAGCCAAGTTTTTAAATATAGGATAGCCTATACCTAATCCTTGAAAGTCAGGAAGCACAACCACTCTTCCAATATTATAACAAGCCTTTAGTTTTGGATGAGGAAAAGCATTTAAAGAGCCATAACCTACTAATGCATTGTTCCAATAATACAAATAACAATGTGGTGTATTACTAGGAAGTTCTGCAGTTAAATAGTGATGCTTTTTAAATACGCTCCAAGCACTTTTGTCGGCTTTTCTAATTTCCAAAGTGATGTTTGGTCGCCTGGCTAACCTTTCCGTGCTTAAGATCCCAGTTTTAGTATCAAATATCCAATCTGGTCTTAACCACTCAATTACGTCATAATGGCAACCTACCAATACGATATTTTTTAAGCCTTTTCTATCAACATATTTTCTAATTGAGTTAGATAATGCTTTGGCTACATTTCTATCAATTACAGAAGTATATTCATCTACCACTGCTCCGGATTGTAATGCTCTGGACATGTGTGCTCTAAATTTTTGTCCAGTTGATAATGTTTGATATGGCTTAAGTTGATCAGGAATACTATTTAAAGCAACTGCTGATAGTTTTTCTGAAGCCTCATCATATGAATTAAAATGTGAAGCAATAGCTTTGTTGGGATCCCAATCAAATTCCGCTTCTTTTAATCCTAATGATCTTAATATAGATGATTTACCACTACCACTAGGACCTACAATTAAACCAATACCAAAGTCTTTTGGCATATTAAATTGTGGTACCTCAAATTCATTTTCACCTGTCCAAGCAAAATCACTGGCAGAACTAATCCTGTCAGTAATAGCATCTCTTTCAACTTTACTTTTTAGTATTGTCATTATTATTCTCCTGCTTTATTATTGTTTTTATTATTGTTGGTATTGGATTAAATTTATAATTACTACAACCAGTAATTAATAAACATATAATTATTATTTTACCAATAAACATAATTAGCTAATCCATTTCCTAATATTACAGTAATTATTGCAAATATAGTCAATTTAAAATTATAACTCATTAATATCCCCCGTTAATTGATTGTTGTACCCTTGCTAACCTTTTATATAATTGATCTTCAAATACAACCGGATAGTTAGATTCATCATAATAATTATTAGGTAACATTATAAATTCTTTATCACCTATTTTATATATAATATCCAAATGGTATTCATAAGTAATCCAAGTCCGTCTAGGATTTTTTATATCCAATAATATAACAGATTCTGGACCAGCTTTTTCTTCCACCAATTTATTATTAATATCAATAATTAATTTATCTTTATTAATTAAAAGTGGTGGTGGTGGTAACTCATTTTTCCTATCAATCATCTTTTTTATATTAGGCTTAAGCATACCTTCTCCTGTTTAATATTAAACGTAGTCATATCATCAAATTGTTCTCCAATAAGATTTGCTAATTCTGCAAACTCATTTAAAGGTCTTTTTGTTCCATTAACTTTTTGATCTGCTTTTAAACCTTTTTGAACATGTTCAATCCTTTTATCTAGGGTTTTCATATTTATTTTTATATTACTCATTATTTATCCTCTTTTTAGTTACTTTTTTCATTGCTTTATTAAATACATTTAAAAATTCTTTTATATCAGTATCGGTAAACTTATCAATATTGACAGAACTTTTACTTGCAAGTTTTCTAACCTTTTTTATTATGCCTTTACTCCAATTAATTTCCATTATTTATTTTCCATTATTTTAGTTTTTAACAATTGTTCAAATACAAATGTTTTAGCATAGTCTTTTCTATAATCTTTAAGATCAACTGTTAATTGATTTAAAGCAACTGTATGTGAAGCATTTCTAAATTTGGCATCCTTTGGTTGAACACCATCTTTTATAAAGTCTTCATTAAGTTTATGTAAAGTGCCTATTGTTGAAATAGCCTGCATTATATTAGCAATAAAAAATAAACTTGTTTTTCTATTTTCTAAAACATCTTTTAATAACTGTTTTGGTTTTCCATATAACCAATAACCAGCATTTACAGATTCAAACCTAGGATATTCTTTACTTAACATTTCAACTTCATCATCCACGTTAATATCAAAACCCTTTATTAATTTATTCATATTTACCCTCCATTGTTTGTTGTTTTTCTCTTGGAGTAGGCTTTAACACCCACTCCTCTATTTGCTTTTCAAATCTAGCTATTTCATTTTCTAATCTAGATTTGTAGTTATGCCATACTTCAGTTATTAAAGATAAGTTGGTATTTTTACAATTAGCTAATGAATAACCAATTTGTTGTCCAGGTAATAAATATTCAGGAGCCTTTGGATGCTCAGCTTTATATCTATCCTCTCTTGACAATTTAAAATAATCATTCATATTTTCTTTGTATTTTAAAACCATCTTAATTAAAGCATCAACAGTTGCTTGAGAAGGTTTTGAATTTAAAACTTCCTTAAGTGTTGGCTTTAACATTACTTTAACATATTGGATTTTAGACTCAGGTGATTTTTCCCAAGACTTAAACCTTGCTCCGAAGCAAACGTTATTTCTTTGTCCATAAGCTAAAGTAAAACCATGATCTGCGATAATATTTTTTTTATTATCCATATCAACTAATTCCCAATAGTTGTGACAAATACCACAAGTTGCTTTATCTTCTAAAGCGGCTTTTCTAATCCTTTCCGCTTCATAATCTTTTTCAAGATCTTTAGGTCTTCTACCTGGCTTAATATTAGGTTTAAGACTTATTAAAAGTTCATGATTTTCAATTAATAAAGGAAACTGTCTATAAATTGCCTTTAAATCTAAATCAGGAACATATTCTGTATTTAAAGTAATATATCTACCTATACATTTAGCATCTTCATAAGTGTGAAATGCTGGGTAAGTATATTCAAATTCCTTGCTATTAGGATTGCTTGGATAATAGTAAAGATTCTTTTTCTTTTTAGTTTGTCTTAAAAGATTTTTAAAGAATTTATTAAACTTAGTAAATTCTGACTTTGTAATATATTTACTATCAATTATATGAGTAAATTCTTCCAAAGCTTCTTTTATAAAACCAACTATTTGTTCTTGGTTATATATTCTATTTCTCATTTATCCCCCTTTTTAGTTCCAATTAATGGATTAACAGATTTTAAATAAGCAACCATTACTTTGTGCTTATTTTCATAATCATCAATGCTTTCTCCAGCATAATCTAATCTTGATAAACCTTCTTCTAATAAGATATAATTAAATCTTTGCATTATCTTATTCCAAGATTTATATTTAGCTTTAAATGCTGTGATACTTTCAGCATGATATAATAATATAGCATCTGCAATTCTTTCAACTGCAATACCAAATGTTGGTCTTATTATAATATATTCTAAATATTCTTGACTTTTTGCTAATTTAGTAGCCATGTTATATCCTCCTACAGATTATTATTTTACTTTTTTAACGTACCATCTTTTACTTGCTTCAAATAATACTGGAAAAACTTTAGCAATTTCTAAAGCCGTGTTTGTTACCAAGACTTTATAATGACGTGTTCTTTCCATTCTATTATTTTTAAAATCAACTTCTAATTTAGAAGCCAACTGATCATAATTAGTATATTTGTGTCTAATTATATCAAATTTCTCATCCATTGGGTAAAATGAACTGCTTAAAACAGTATCTTTTGCCTTTTGAATATTTTGTATTTGTATTTGCATAAAATTCTCCGTTGTTAATTAAAAGTAAAAACCGCTTAAATTTTAAAGAAGCAAATAATATGCCTATAAATAAGCGGTTATCAATTTTAAAAATGATCTATTTAGGATTATTGGATGGTTTTGATATCAACTTAGCCAATTAGATAAAAGTAAACCCTTGGCCAGGAATTTCTACTCGGTTGATATTCCAATAAGAATTTTTAGATCCCTATATACCGTCTCCGAAGGTATCCTGGTTAGCCCCATTTTATTGGTATTCCCGTTAGCCAGGTGGTTTTTTATGTTTTTTTGTTAGTAGAACCTTAACTAATAACCTATATAAACAATATAAACTATATATACAAATAAAAAAGCCTTTTGTTATAATAAATAGCAATTAGTTTCCTTATTTACGTAGGCCGATAATTATATACATTTTTTGTAGATAAATAAACACTGGGAAAATGGATATATTTTGGTTTTTTCTGCGACTGATTTGAAACTTCTGTAAGGTATAGATTTTGAAATCCTAATTCTATGTCTTACAGAAAAAACTAAAAATAAAACTTATCTATAAGCTTATATAGTTATATGAATATATTCCTATTTCTATACCTTACAGAGAATCTATCAACTAACTAATTAATTAGTCTATTTGTATAGCCAATATGTTTTATATCCTCCTAATATATTGGCTTTATAAATAGATTAATTATTTATTAAAGGAGGATAAATGCGTGATGGTTATCAATGTGAAGATTGTAAAAACACAACTAACCCGGACCAATTTACTTGCAATTGTTTGTGCTTAAATTGTGGTCCATGTGACGGAGAATGTAAATATGGCGAGAAAGTTCAAGACATTTGTGGAACGCCCAAAGCCGAAGAAAAGGGTTAGGGTACATAAAAAATCTAAAAATAAAGATGAAAAACGAATGTTTAAGAAATATAATAGACAAGGAAGAAGACCAAAATAATATAATAAGGAGAAAATAATATGTTATTAAATGATGTACAATTAAGTTGGGTTAAACTTGATCCTAAAAATCCAGATATGGGTTTTGATAAAAAGTCGCCTCAGTTTTCATGCACTGTAAAAACTGCAGATAAAGCTAATGCTGAGGCTTGGAAAAAAGCTGGTATAAATGTAAAACCAGCAGAAGAAAATGGTGGTGTTGTTTACACGGCTGCATTAAAAAAGAAAATTTATGCGGATGCTGATGGTAGATATAATACGGCTCCACCACCAGTAGTTGATAAATCACTACAACCTATACTTGACACAAGTACTATTGGAAATGGATCCAAAGGTAATGTTCAAGTTAAATTTAAACCATATGAATATATGGGTAAAAAAGGTATATCAACTCAGTTGTTAGCCTTACAAATTACTGAACTTGTAGAATATCAAAATGCAGATAAATTAGAATTTGCAGCAATTGATACTGATAAGGACGTAATTTAATTAGTTAGCATTTATTTCGGCTGGGCTTAACGGCCCAGCTAAATCTATGCCTTACAGAATAGGAAATTATGGATCTTAAAGAAAAAATGTTTAAAATGCACACATTTAATATTGATCAAAAATGGTTAGATTTAATTAAATCAGGTGAAAAGAAATCTGAAATTAGAAAATATTTATTACCATTAGAAGGTCAAAGAGTTGGTTTAGTTAATAATAGTAGTGGTAAAATAGAATTAATTATTACTATTGGTATTATAATAGATTTACAAGTTTTAGAACCAGAAGATTTAGATCTTATATTTGAAGAGGCTAAAATAGATGATGAATTTAGAAAATATTATCCTTGTAATTATTTATATACAATTAAAAAAGTTGAAACAGTTCATTAATTATGAAAACAATTATATTAATATTATTTATTATAAATGCACAACCAATTAAAGTACCTGTTAAAATTAATATAGGTGAATCTTGTGAGGATGCTTATTATAAAGTGGTTATTTGGAAAGATAATCCTAATTATAAACCAGGTAATTATGAAGTATGGGGTTATTATACTTATAATAATAAACCAACATTTGGTTACACTTGTTACAACAAAGGAGATTAAATATGATTATAGGAGTTGCAGGATATAAAGGCTCAGGAAAAGATACAATTGCAAATGTATTACAAACAAGTTTTGGATTTGAAAAAATGTCATTTGCACAACCAATAAAGGATATAATACATAGTACATTTGGTATTGATAAAGCAATATTATCTGGTGATGGTGGTGAAAGAGAATTTAGAGAGGAAGTTTTACCTGGTTGGTTTTATTTATCTCCAAGAGATATGATGCAAAAGATTGGTATGGCATTTAGAGATGAACTACATAAAGATATATGGGTAAAAGTATTAGAAAATAAAATTAAAAGTGTAAAACAAAATATTGTTATACCTGATGTAAGATTTAAAAATGAATTAGAATTAATTAATAAATATGGTTTTTGTGTTGGTGTTAAAAGACCAGGATATAATGGTGATGGACATAGATCTGAACGTGCTTTAGATGATGTTGAGTTACCAATAGTTTTTGATAATAATAGTTCACAAGAAATGCTTTATGCAAAAACATATAACTACTTTAAGGATAAATTAAAATATGAAAATAATATATGATATCGAAACAAACGGTTTAATAGATACAGTTAATAATATTTGGATAGCTGTTACTAAAAATATAGATACAAATGAAATAGTTACATTTAGTGATTATGATCCAGATAGCAAACCGTTAAATGAATTGATACCATATTTAAATAAATGTGAAGTTATTATTGGTCATAATATAATTGCATATGATAATGTTGTGTTACATAAATTATTAAATTGGAAACCCGATAATATTAAATTTATAGATACAATGTTATTATCTCAAATGAATAATTATAGAAGAGATGGAAAGCATTCATTAGGTAATTTTGGTAAAATTCTTGGTGATGCTAAAGGTGATTTTAAAGAGTTTGATAAATATTCAGAAGCAATGAAAACTTATGCAATCCAAGATGTTAATTTAAACCACAAAGTTTATAATTATGTAGTTAAAGAAGCACATGAATTAATAGCAAATAGACCTACTTATAAAAGAGCATTGCAAACAGAACATGCTATTGCTGAATTATGTTCTGAACAAGTTAAAAATAAATGGAAGTTTAATTTACCATTAGCTAAAAAGCATTATGAATATTTAACTTCTGAAATGAAAAAAATTGAAGATAAAGTTAATCCAACTTTAAAGCCAAGAAAAGTTATGATTGATAAAGAGCCTAAAACAGCTAAATATCTTCAAAATGGAAATTTTAGTGCAGTAACATGTAGAATGTTATCTCAATTTTTAGGTGAAGAAATTAAACCTAATGATACCCATAAATGGGACAGTAATGATACATTTCAAAGATATGAAATGATTGAAGCTGATCTTGGTAATATGGAACAAGTTAGAGGTATGTTATTGGACAGTGGTTGGAAACCTACACAATTTACACCAAAGGGTGAGCCTAAAATAACTGAAGATAGTATACATACAATTCAAGGTGATTTAGGAAAAGAAATATTACATTATTATAGTTTAAGATCAAGACATTCAGTTTTAAAAGGCTGGATTGAACTTGCTGAAGAAAATAATGAACGTGTTTATGTTGAAGCATTTAATGTAGGAACACCAACATTTAGACAAAGACATTCTAAAATAGTAAATGTACCTAATGTTAATTCATTTTTTGGAAAAGAAATGAGAGAATTATTTACAGCTGATGATGGTAAAATTATGGTTGGTTGTGATAGTGCAGGTAATCAAATTAGAGCTTTATGTCATTATTTAAATAATAAAGATATAAATGAACATGTTTTAAATGGTGATATACATCAAAGAACAGCAGATATTGTAGGTGTTAGCAGACAATTAGCTAAAAGCCTATTATACGCTACAATTTTTGGTGCCGGTTTTGCTAAATTAGGTAAAATGGTAAATGGAATTGAAGATCTAGAAAAGGGTAAAGAAGTTAAAAATAAATTATATGTTGCCTTTCCTGGATTAAAGGAACTAAATAATAGATTAAATAAATTTTTTTATACAACACAAAATAAAGATGGTATGGGTTTTATTCCAGCATTAGACGGAAGAAAAATATATGCTGAGTCTTCATTTAAATTGTTAAATTACTTATTACAAGCATATGAAGCAATTACAGTTAAATCAGCTGTTGTTAATGCTTTTAAAATGTTTAAAAAAGAAAAATTAGATGTTGATATGCTTGGTTTAATTCATGATGAAGTTCAAGTTCAAACTAAACCAGAAAATACAAAAAGGGTTAAAGAAATATTATCTTATTCATTTGGTGATTTTATTACTAAAGAATTGGAGCTAAATATTGAAATGGCAGGAGATGCTAAAGAAGGGAAAAATTGGTATGAAACCCACTAATAAGATAATTGGTATTGTTGATGGTGATGTATTGGTATACAGAGCTTGTAATAAAGCCATAAAAGATAATTTAGATGTAAGAAAAACATTTGATGATATATATGAAGAAGTAAAAATGAATACCGCTTGTGATAAATATAGTTTACATATTTCAGGTGGTGGTAATTTTAGAAAAGAAATAGAACAAACCTTTTTAAAATATAAAGGTAAAAGAAGAGATAAACCTGATAATTATTTAGAATGTAGAGATTATGTTGCTAAAAAATATAATCCTATTATGGTTCCAAATTATGAAGCAGATGATACTGCCTCTGTTGAAGCATTTAAGTATATTAAAAATAAACAATTATATATGCTTATTACTTTAGATAAAGATTGGAAAACTATAGGTGGTTTATTTTATAATTTATTACACAATAATTTATCAGCTGTTTCTAAAGTTGAAGGAATAGAATTTTTTCATCAACAATTATTAACAGGTGACGCTGTAGATAATATACCTGGTATTGAAGGTGTTGGTCCAGTTAAAGCAAATAAGATATTAAAAGATAAAACTTTAAATGAGCAGTTTGAAGCTATTATTAAAGCTTATAAAAAACATTATCCAGAAGATTTTTTATCAAGATTAAATGTAATGGGTATAATGTTATATCTTATTAAAGACTTTAAAGATCATTCACAATGGTCAATAGAATATTGGAGAAATTATTTAAATGGCGTTCAATCAGAAAAAATATAATAAGTCAATTAGGGGTATAGCTGTTACTGCTTGTAAATCTTCTAAAAGACGATCAAGGGATAAAAATTTACCATTTAATTTAACATCAGATTATTTGGAAAGTATTTTTCCTAAAAGTTGTATATGTCCTATTCTTGGTTATAAAATGAAAGTATCTAATATTACATTAGGTAAATTAAGTCCAACATTAGATAGAATTAATCCAAGATTAGGATATATAAAAGGAAATGTAGAATTTGTTTCAAATATAGCAAACTGTATGATGACTTCTGCTACTGGCAAGGATATTAAAAGGTTTGTAAAATGGGCAAGTAAAAAATATAATATAAAGATAGAGGAACTATATGGGTAAAAACACATCGTTTATAAAACACACAAGTTGTGAAAGTTGTGGTTCATCGGATGCCAATGCGGTATATTCTGATGGATCAGCTTATTGTTTTAGTTGTAGAAAAAATACAGCAGCTGGAACAGAAGATACAGAAGTAGAATTTAATGTAGTACAATCACAATTAACTTTGGATGAAATACAACAATTACCAATAGATACATTTAGGGGTATATCCAAAAAGGTTTTATATAATGCTGGTGTTAAAATAGAATATGATGATAAAAGAAATATTACAAGTCATTATTATCCCATAACAGTAAATAAGAAAATTAAAGCATATAAGAAAAGAATAGTTGCTACCAAGGATTTTAGAGTTGTTGGTAAAGCAGAAGTTCCTGAATTATTTAACCAAGTTAATAGTGGTAAAAGAAAAAACTTAGTTATTACTGAAGGTGAAGTTGATTGTTTATCAATATTAGAAATGCTTACAAAAGCTAAGGCTCAATTTGATGTTGTATCAATTGTTAATGGAGCCCAAAGTGCTAGAAGAAATATTGCATCTAATTTAGACTTTGTTAATAAATATGAAAAAGTATTTATTGCATTTGATAATGATGAGCATGGCATTGAGGCTGCAAAAGATGTTGCACATATTATTAAACCTGGTAAAGCACATATTGTAAATAGTATCCATAAAGATGCTAATGAAGCTTTATCAAAAGATTTAATTGATGAATATTTACAAGATATATGGGGTGCTAAAGTATATAAACCTGATGCATTTATTACTGGTGAAAAAATATGGCAAGCATTTAAAGAAAGATCTGAAATTAAATCAGTTGCTTATCCTGATTGTTTAAAAGGTTTAAATGATAAACTTTTTGGAATGAGATTAGGTGAAATTACTTTATTTACATCTGGTACAGGTTCAGGTAAATCAACAGTTGTTAAAGAAACTATTTTAAATTTATTAGAAAAAACTGAAGATAAAATAGGTTTAATATCATTAGAAGAATCTATTGGTGATACAGCAACTAAATTAATTGGTATGTCTATTATGAAAAATATTAGAATGCCTGGTGATGTAACTGATGAAGAAGCTAGAAAAGGTTATGAAAAAGTATTTGGTGATGAAAGATTAATATTATTAGACCACCAAGGATCTGTAGCTGATAGTTCTTTATTGGATAGGATTGAATATTTAGCAGCTTTAGGTTGTAATTATTTAATACTTGATCATATTACAATTGCTGTTAGTGAAGGCGTTGATGGAGCAACAGGTAATGAAGCTGTTGATAAGGTTATGTCTTCTTTATTAAAAATTGTTAAAAGGTATAATATTCATTTAACTTTAATTTCTCATTTAAGAAAAAGTTCTGGGGAAGGTAAGTCATTTGAAGAAGGTGTTATGCCTAATTTAGATTCTATTAAAGGATCTGGAAGTATAAAACAAATAAGTTTTGACATTATAGGGTTTGCTAGAAACATGATGGCAGCTGAAAAATCTGATAGAAATATAGTTAAATTTGCTGTATTAAAATCTAGATTTAGTGGTGATACCGGTATGTGTGGACAAGCAAATTATAATGTAGACACAGGAAGATTAAATTATAATGAAAGTAATTTAGCTTTTAAAGAAGTGTTATAACCAGTTTCGGTTAGAAGTTAGAACTGCACGTAAGACCTTATTAAGGCAACAGCTAACAGACAATGGTAGAAGGATGAGTAATAGGCTTTTCCTCTCTCGGCCTACATCACTACTAGAAAACCGAAGCAGCTGAGCAACCTGTTTAAAAGGCTCACAAATAAAGGATATATGAAAAGAAAGAAATATAAACCATTACCAGAAACTATTACTATAAATAAGTCTATGATTGAAGGCTTAGGATTATTTGCCACTAAAGATATTAAGAAAAATACTAATTTAGGTATGATGCATTTTATAACTGAATATAAAGAGGTTATAAGAACACCATTAGGTGGTTTTGTTAACCATAGTAATAAACCAAATTGTATTAAAGAAAAGGAAGATTGTATATATGAAGAAAGAACATATTTAGTCACGAATAGACTAATTAAAAAGGGTGAGGAAATAACAACTAAATACACAATGTATAAGGTATAAAATGATGGAACAATTAATTATAGCATTAAAAAAACATGCTGAAGGACATATAGCAAAGCATAAAGCTAATGTAATTATATTATTAAATAAAACAACAGGAATTGCAGAGCATCCTGATGTTATTGAAACTATAGAAAAAGAATTAGATATTATAGCTAAATATGATGATCAATTAGAAATGCTTAAAAAATATTTTGAATGATTAAAGGGTGGCTTTTATACCACCCTATAATTTAAATTTTATTTTTTACCACCTCTAAATATTTGTGTACCTTTTATACCATATATACTGGCAACTACTAGAATCCACAAATTGGTAAACCAACTAGGTAACTCAGAAAAATATTCAAAGAACAATTTTATCTTATCCATTGCAGTTGGATCATCTGATACCACTGCCCACGCCAAAATTAAAATTGGAGCCGAAAGTATAATTAAAACAAATTCATCTTTCCAATCCGATTGTCTCGCCTCTAATAATTTCCCCTGATATTCTGTTTCCCCTTTAGCCATTTTAGCAGCATGCGTATGTTGTGCATCTGCCATAGCCATTTTGGTTTCTTGCCGCTTCTTATAAACATGAGAGGCGGCATTGATACCTAATTTTAAAGCACTAAACCACATTATTCAGGTTTAGTCGGAAATTCAACAGCTTTAACTTGTTCAACTGTTGTTAATCCATTAGTTATATCTCTAAGAGCTTGTCTATAATTTTTCATATCATCACTCATAGTCATATCATTATTAGCTAAATAATCTGTGTCTTTTAATAATGCATTTCGGTCAGATCTTAAATTTTTCATAGATCTATCAAAAGCATTATTGTTCCATTCAGCTTCTTCAGCTTGTTTTGCAGAAATTTCTTCAGCAGTTAAATCAACAAAAGTTCCTTCAGTTTCATCCATTTTTATTACTAGTTTTTTCATTTTATTTATTATCCTTATATTATGTATTTAATCCGTAAACTACAGCAAATCCTCTAGCTATACTTCCAGTAGAGGGAGAAATTCTAAATCCACCAAGTGTATTTGATGAATAAACTGCTATCTGTGTACTAAAATTAGTTATAACTCTTTGCCCTACTGAACCATTTCTATATCCACATAATCCGTATCCAAAAGTCATGTTAGTTCTAGTACTGTCTATTTGATTTAAAGGATCATTAAATATAAGTTCAGCAGACATATCTCCATTAGATGCATTAATTCCATTCATATCGGCATATCCATTAAGAATAAAACCTTGGTTGCTATACGATTCATTAAGTTCAAAAGCTGGACCACCAAAAGATTGAAACCTAGCCATTGCATGGTGAACATAATAATCAGCAGCTGTTACTAGATTATTAGATGTATCTAAATATCCAACTCTAATATCACAATTAGCAGTAGGAAGTAAACTTGATATAAATACTTTATAAGATTTGTATGTGCTGCTAATTACATTTTGAAAATCAACAGATGAAACATTTGAAGTCCAACTACTACTAGCTAGTGGAATAAAACCACCACCACCAGGAAGATTTGTTAAGTTAGCACCACTAACAGCTGGTAAAACCGATGGAAACCTTGCATCTGGAACAGTACCACTTGTTAAATTTGTAGCATTTAAATTTGTTAAATCTACTGGTAAATTAGTTAAATTAGCACCACTAACTGCTGGAAGTGTTGAAGGAAATCTAGCATCTGGTAAAGTTCCACTTGTTAAATTAGTTGCGTTAAGATTTGTTAAATCTACTGGTAAATTAGTTAAGTTAGCACCACTAATAGCAGGAAGTGTAGCTGGAAACCTTGCATCTGGCAAAGTTCCACTTGTCATATTTGATGCTGATAAATTAGTTAAATCAACATTACTATTTAAAGCATTAGCTGGTATTCTAGCATCTGCTAAAGTACCGCTTGTTATTGTATTTGCATCTAAGCCGTCAGTAATTACTAAATTTTTTCCTGTTGGTATAGTAATATCTGTTCCTGAAACTGGTTCTATATTATTTACTTTTATTGTACTCATTTATTTAAAATCTCCTTTAGTAAATCCAAATTTTTCAATGGTAGATAAATCTTCTACATCATTCCAAATAGGCTCTAATTTTTCACCATCATAATCAGTTTCTTCATAATTATCAGGATATGTTTGTATATCTACTTTTTTGTTTATTGTTCCTTTTAAGAAACTCATAAACTCTGTGTGTTCAGCAGTTCCTTTAATACTATCTAAATCTTCTCTTGTATTTATATTATATTTCATAATTATTCCTTTTATTATACGCTTGTTAAATGATTGCAAACTCCACGAGTTGATTTCCCGTTATAAGAGTGATTCACATCAGATGACCAACTTGAATAACGTGTACCAGCATAGGTACTATTCATATAACCACCACCCAAGGCTACAACGGGACTTAATTCCCAAGTGGAACCTCTACCATTAGTATAACCAGACTGCCAACCCCAATTCATAGATTCTCCGCCAAAATTATTACCAAAAGCTTGCATAACACCAGATGCTTGAATTACACCCCATATAGAAGTAAATGGTGCATCTGCTGAACTCATTTGTGTATTTACAGGATCACTTCCTCTTGAAGTATTTTCTGTACTTCCGTAAGCTAAAAGAGGATATTCTGCATATGTAGGATGTCGTTTTCCATGACTATTTAAAACTTCTGCACCTGCAAACCAGTTAAACTCAGAATAAGTTGTTGAACCATTACCACCATAAAAAGTAGGTATTTTAGGTGGAGAATTTCCATCAGCTATCGTAACATTATATTTAGATGTTCCGTTTGTGTGATGGTCAACTCCTGTAATATAAATATCTGACCAAAAATGTCCACCTATTAAAGTCATTCCTCTTGGGTCTGAACAACTAGGTCTCCATTTTAAATCCCAGAATGAATATTGGTTAATAGAAGGAGTGGTGTTACCGCCTGTGCTAAATCCTGTTGCATTACCACCTGGTGCATAATGAAATCCACCTACTTTTCTAGCATTTGCTGATGGTGGACTAACATGGTTTGCGGTAGCTTCTAAAGCACCAGCAGTTGTACACCAAATAGCATAATCAGTTCCAGCAGTAGCTGATGGCATTGTAATAGAAGTTCCTGAAGCTATAGTTTTAATATCTCCATTTACTTCTATATATAATCCTGTGTTTGTTTGCATTGTAAAAGCACCTGTTTTACTCCAAGCAACAACTGTTGGATCAATTTTTGAAAATAATCCATAAGGTGTAGCACCAGCAGGAAGATTTGTTAAATTAGCTGCACTAACAGCTGGTAGAACCGATGGAAATCTAGCATCTGGCAAAGTTCCACTTGTTAAATTGGAAGCACTTAGGTTTGTTAAATCAACATTACTGTTTAAAGCTGTTGCAGGAAGCCTAGCATCTGAAACTGTACCACTTGTTAAATTAGAGGCACTTAGATTTGTTAAATCAACATTACTATTTAATGCTGTAGATGGAAGTCTAGCATCTGAAACTGTACCACTTGTTAAATTACTTGCTGATAAGTTTGTTAAATCAATATTACTATTTAAAGCACTTGCAGGAAGTCTTGCATCTGCTAAAGTTCCATGTGATATTGTAGATGCTGATAAACCATCTGTTACTGTTAGTGTGTGACCTGTGGGAATTGTTATAGAAGAACCAGTGCTTCCCTCAATTTGGTCTACTTTTATTTTACTCATTTTTTGTTTTTTCCTTTATTATTATATACTTATGAAATTAGAATAAGAAACCACATCTAAAGTTCCTGTTCCGTTAATTGTCCAAGTTACTCCTGAAGCAACAGTTACTGGTCCGAACACATGTTCATAATAACCACTTGTTGTTGTATCAGTTCTATTAGCACTAATTGTACTAGGTTGCGATTTAACTAATGGTTGTGGAATATCAGCAGCAACAAAATCAGATCCATCATAAGATAAAATTTGACCAGTACTTATTCCACTAGTATCAACATCTGATAAATCATTAATTGAAGCAGCAGCTATTCTAGCATCAGCACGAACATCTGTGTAATATAAATTACTACCTTCAGATAAATCAGATGTAGTTTTAGTAGCTAATCTAGTATCAAACCTAGTATCTGTATAATATAGGTTTGTGCCCTCAGTTAAATCACTTGTTGATTTTGAACTTAAATCTAAGTTAGAACCAGTTTGTAAATTAACCCTAGCATCAGCTCTTGCATCAGTATAATATAAATTACTGCCTTCAGCTAAATCTCCTGTATCCTTAGTTGCTAATCTTGTATCAAAATCATTATTTGCTCTTGTTGATGTATAATATAGATTAGTATTTTCAGGTACAATTGATGTATCTAAAGTATTAGTTACTGCAGAATTTGATGCATTACCTATAAATATTTTACCATCATCCAAGTTTGGAGTAGCATTAGTACGACCTGCACCACCAACTTTAATAGTACCATTACTTGAGTGTAATCGTTCTATACTACCTATGTTTTGTATTAAAGAACTTTCTCCTGTAGGAGCGGCATTAGTTAATGTACCAGCAGTTGTAGAGATATATAAAGTATCACCTAAAGCCCAACCTGAATAATCAGTTTTAATACCGTGAATACTACCAAAGGTTATAATTTCTAAATTAGCATTATCTGCAGCTGTTGAACCAGCTATACCATAGCCAGGCATTGTAGAAGCATTGCTAGCATCTGCTAGTCCTACTTCAGGAGTATTACCTGAGATACCTGAAATGTATATAGCCTGTCCTTTATTAATTGTACCACCTGATCTATTTATGGCTGTAAATTGAATAGCTCCGTTTAAAGGACCAATAAAATCTGTAGCTGTTACTGTATTAAAAGTTACATCATTAGTAGTATTTAAACTTTGATCAAATGGATTAGCAGACAAACTTGATAAATCAACAGTATTACCATTACTAATACTTAAATTTGGATCATTAAAAGTTAATGTTTGACTGTCAGTTTCCGATGTTAAATAACCTGCATCATTAGTCCATTGGCTTATATTACCAGATTTATTAGTTAATGTATCAGTAGAACTTGCTGTTATATAACTTGTTAAATCACTTGTCAACGCAACTGTACCACTTGAGTCAGGTAATGTTATATTTCTGTCTGCTGTAGGGTCTGTAACTTCTAAAGTTGTTTCATATACGTTAGATGTAGAACCTTCGAATGTTAAAGAACCTTTTAATTCTAAGTTACCACCGTCTGTAAATGTAGCATATCTACCAGAACTATCTCCAAGTACAATATTACCTTGCGACTTACCTCTTAAAACTAAATCACCAAACACAGTTCCATTTATAAATGCACTATTACCTGTTGCAAATCCAATAAACCCTCTTGTAGCATCACTATTACCAGCCACATCACTTGAAAATCTAATTGCAGGACCACCTCCTCTTAAATGAATTTGTGCTGAAGTAGTGTTATCAACAGTAAATGGTTGATATAAAGTAGATGAACCTACACCAACTCTATTAGTACTTGCATCTATAAATAAAGTTTCTGAATCAAAATTTACATCTCCTGTAAATGTAGCGGCATTGATTGTTGGATTAGTTAATGTTTTATTTGTTAGTGTATCTGTACTTGTAGCCGTTATTCCATCTGTAATACCATAACCACTTAATGTTGTTGGTGTACTTGTAATACTACTAAAAGGTAAACTTGTTGTTGTTAATGCACTTAAATCCACAGAATTACCATTTGTAATAGTTAAGTCTGGGTTTGAAAAAGATAATGTTTGACTATCTGTTTCTGCAGTTAAATAACCTACATCATTAGTCCATTGAGATATATTACCAGATTTATTTGTAAGTGTATTTGTTGAACTTGGTGTAATAAAACCAGCTGAATTTGAATCAATAACTGTTTGAACTCTTGCATCAGTATAATAAAGATTAGTACCCTCTGAAAGATCAGTAGTTGATTTTGTTGCTAATCTAGTATCAAAATCAGTATTAAATGAAGTATAACCTGTATTATCTATCCAAGCATAATCAGAACCATTCCAACTTAATACATATCCTGCTGTAGGATTTGATTGATTTAAATGTGAATCAACTCTTGCATTAGTATAATATAAATTAGTAGAACCTTCTGAAATTGTATCAGTATCACCTTGTGTAAAAGAAAATACACCAGTTCCATTATCATAAGAAATTGAGCCAGTTGCTGATACAGCAGATCTTGCTCTAGTATCTGTATAATATAAATTAGATCCTTCACTAACGTCATCTGTTGTAATGCTTGAATTAATATATGAATCTACTCTAGCATCTGTATAATAAAGGTTACTTCCTTCAGATAAATCAGAAGTTGATTTACCAGATATATCTAATGTAGTTGAAATATTAGCATCAGCAGTACCATCAAAACTAGCAGTACCAGTTATTGGACCTGTTAAAGTAATATCTCTAGCAGTAGCTAATCTTGTAGCTTGATCAGCAGATGTAACTGCGTCATTAATTTGCACATATGCACTTCCTGACCATCTATAAACATCTCCTGTATCTTGAGCAATATATATTTTACCTGTTTCACCTGTGACTGGAAAAGCAGCAAAGTTAGCATATTCTACAACATCATCAACATAACTAGGTAATTGTGCAATTGCTACTTTACCAGCAGCATCCAATCCTGCATATCCATTAACTTGATTTTTATTAGCAATTTTTTCTAAAGCAGCGGCTTCAATACCATCAACTTGATCAGCATTAATATTTAAAGCATCAACAAATGATTTATTAACTCTAACATCAATATCGGAATTTGCTAATGTTGAACTATAATATTTATTTGTAGTACCTTCAGTTAAATTATCTGTATTTTTAGTAGCTAAATCAATATTAAATTGTGCTGTATCTCTAGAAGCTGTATAATATAAATTAGTACCTTCTGATAAATCTGATGTACTTTTACTTGCAAAATCTGTATCAAAATTTGCTGATGTATAAGTTGAAGCAGTATCTTGAGCTTCCCATCTGCTATTTGAGTTATTCCAAGTTAAAACTTGATTATTTGTAGCACCAGTTGTATATACATCAGATAATACATTTATACTATCAGTAGGTTGTACAGCACTATCAGCTAAAACGCCTTGAGCAGCTGTTGCAAAAGCATTTGCATGTTGACCGTCAACTGTATCAGCATCAATACCTAATGAATCAATGTAAACTTTTGAAGTTTTTGAATCAGTATAAGCATTTGCAGCTGAAGTATCACCAGGTACACCCTGTATACCCTGAATACCTTGATCACCCTGAGGACCCGTTGGACCTATTGGACCTGTATCGCCTTTAGGACCTGTATTACCAGTTGGTCCTAGTAAACCTTGTACACCTTGAATACCTTGATCACCTTGAGCACCAGTATCACCTTTTGGTCCTTGTGGACCTGTGGGACCAGTTGGACCTGTTTGTTTTGAAACTTTTATTATTGGAGGAGTTCCGTCTATTTTAATTGTCATAATTATTTAATTCCTTTATTGAGGTTGATATCTTATTATAAATACAAACCTTATAGATTTTTTAACTTCAGGAGTTCCTGCAGCCCATTGTACTTTCATTACCACAATATATGGTGATGTATCATCAGGAGTAGCTGTAAAACTACCTTGATCTGACAATAATGTTTCAGGTACTAACAATTCAAATTTACCAGCAGTACCAGTATTATGTATTAATTCTGCTTTAGTATAATTATGTTGTGTTGCAGTAGGCTCTTTTGTTAAGGAATCAATTTTTATAGATCCTCTATTTCTTGTAACATTTGCTTCGAATAAAACAGCTTCTATATCAAAAGTAGTACTTACAGAACTAAAATCTATAGTTCCATCTTCTACTGATATTAAAAATTGATTACCCTCAGATACTTCTCGAGCAACAATATTATCTGCTCCTCCTAAGTAATGTTGTATATTTGATATTCTCATATTATCTCCTGTAGGTAGATTGAGTTGACCTATGCTATAGCAATTAGTCAATTGTTAATAAAATGATAAGTTTAAAATCAATTTCAAGATTATTATGTTCGTAATACCCATAGGGAATTTGTTTTATCCCAATAGTAAAAATTTTGATTAGTTAATGTTTGTACATTTATAATTACATCAGCCCCATCAATAAATATAATAAGACCATCAGGTATATCAGCATTTGTTGGATATAATGTTTGTAAATAATTAGGATCACTTATATCATAAACAGCTTCAAATTGATCAGTTCCAGGATTATACCTAAAAGTTTGACCTTGTCTTGGAACTTGTCTATTTACAAGTTTATTTTGAAACCTTTCAAATGAAGACATATCGTGTGTATCAATTCTATTGTTAGCATCAAATACAATTATATCCGTTGGCACAGCAACATTATTAGAATCAAATGAATTAAAATATAGTTCAGGTTGATTTTGAGCAATTAATTTATATTTAGTAAATTCAAAGGCTTTTCCATTATCAAACCATAAATAATCTGATGGAACATTACTAAATGGATCATTAATATTATTAGTTGAATTAACCCCATAATATCTTGCATTAGGTACACCAGCTGTAACAACAGAAGCTGTATACGCAATGTCACCATTACCAGTACTATGATTAGAATTTATAACAAAATTATTAGTTATTGTACCATTTGTAGTAGATGTTAATTCAATATTATTACCATTAACAGTAGCAATAAAATCTATTGGACTTTCAGTATTATCATTAATAATAGTTGCAATTTGATCTGTAACAAAACTTCTATCAGTAGCTATAGATCTTAAACTTGAATTATAAGAACTAAAAGAAGTAACAGTACTAGAACTATAATCAGATACAGTATATGTAGATAATGGATCAGCTGTAACTAATGCACCATCAGTAAATGTAAATTTAATACCAAACTGAGTATCAGTAAAATCATTATCATGAATTGTATAATAATCATCATTAACACTAATTTGTGTAGCAGTATCAGCAGCAATACCAAAATCAACATAAGTTGATTGAGATACAACTCTTTGTACAGTTCTACCTGATAATGAAGATAAATCAGTTGCAGTATTATTAGTACCTGGTTGAATACCTGTAAAACTAATAGATTGATAACCATTATTACCTCCAGTAGCACCTAAACCATTCCAATTAGCCACAAAACTTTGTGTCTGATATGTCCATTGTGTACCAGTATTATCAATTAATATTCCAGGTGAATTTATGCCAAAACCTAAAGATGCAAAGGGTGCATCAGGAGGGGTTAAAGTCATATAAATATTATTACCTAAAGCAACATTTGTTGCTATTGTGTAATTTGGAGCACTTCCAGTTATATCTCCTATATCATTAACAGTAAATGTTGAAGGTATAGTTAATGTAGCACTTGGTGAAGATCCACATAAATAATGTTCACCTAATACATAGCTTGTTTGTTCAGTAAAATTATCACTTAAAGTTATAATAGCAGAAACAATTTCTTTAATTACTTCATCAGTAGTTTTAAGCCACGGGCTTAATTCATAATTAGTGAAACTTGCACCAATAGCAGGCGGGTTATTTGTATCAGCATTAAATGTTATAAATACATTTGAACTTTTACCATTACCAGGAGCAGTAGTTACAGCATTTGAATTTTTAACAAATGTTTTAGTAGGACTATTATTACCAGCTGTAGTTTCAAACCAATCTAATGAATTTAATATGTCTGTAAATTGAGGGGCTATATCTGGATTTAATCTAGCCCATCCACCTGAAGTTGCATTAGGTTGTGATATTGTCCAACCACCTTGTCTAGGATTGTCATCTGCTCTATTCCAAATATAATAATTATTATAATAATAAACATCTGTATTTGGCATTTTAGTATTTTGAGAACCATCAAGATCAAATCCTGACCAAGTTGGTAAAGTTCCAGTATATAAACTATATGTGCCATTTGGTATATTATTGCCAAATCCACTAAGAATTATACCTTTAGTTTGTATATCAATCCATTCATCTTGAGTAGAATCTAAACCCCCATAACCACTATTACCAGTAGAACTATGAAAAGTTCTAAAAGTTAATTGATGTTGATTTCCATAACTTCCCATATTTGGGATTACTCCAAATTTCCAACCTTGAGAAAATTCACCATTTAATCCTTCATTAATTAAATCAGCTTGAGTATATTTTATAAATTGAGCATTATCTGTTTTATTTGTAGCTTCAGAAAAATTAGATCCTGAATTAAAATATGCAGCAAAAGAATTATTTCCACTAATAGCCCCATCAGTTGCGGCAACTCCAGGAGTACCACTTGGTTGGCTTCCATAAGGAAATATATTATAATTAAACCAATTAGCAGAATAAGCTTGAGCATTATAAACAAATTGACCATTTGTAAATGATACTGAACTTATATCAGAAGTTGCAGCCGATGTTTGAATATTATATTCATCATAAACTGGAGATAAATAACATCCTGTAAATGTTTTAGTTGCATTATTTTTACCTGTATAAGATACATAAGTATTACCAAACACTAATTGTCCTGCATCAGGAAAATCAATTATATCATCCGAAGCTGTAACTGTTGTGTTTGTTTTTGAACTAAATAAACATTGCTTATTATTATCAGGATATTTAACAAATGACCAATGATAATATTTAGAATTAGCTTTCCAAGCACTAATTGTATCTAACCATAAATTATCATTAGAACTAACATCAAAATCAAATGTAACATTTTGATCTGCTGCATTATAAGATAAATTAGACATAGTAGCTATATCACTTGACCATCCACTTTGACCCCATATATTAGTATTTGAAGCATCAATATTAGAAAATACACCTGCTGATGTAAATGTAATATTATTATTATATAATACTCTTGAACATTTTGTTTCAGCATCATGATTTATAACCCCTAATGTTGGATGTGTATATAAAACACTAGTTGGAGCTTCTCTAACCCTTAATTCCATTTCTGTAATAGCTTGAGCTGTATTACCATTAGGTGTACCAATAGATGTAGATGTTAATCTAGGCATTGTTATTTTATATTCACCATTAGTTTTTAAAAATGGATATGTTCTTAAATTATTAATAGTTGCTCCTGTTTCAGAACTAACTACTAATTGTTCATTAATCTCACTTGTTGTAGTAATTGTATTACTTTTAGTACCTGATAAAGTTAATAATAATTCTTCAATACTACCTTCACCATTAGCTCTTAAATTAACAGATGTATCTCCTGCATTAGCACTAGTCCCATCAGCATCTCCATATCTAACAGTTAAATATCTTTCATTAGTTTTAATTATTTTTTCTTTAACACCAGCTAATGTTTGAGTAAATGTTATACCTTTATCATTATCAACTTTTGTAACTGTAGCAGGAGCTGTTCCCTTTACCCAAGTAAATGGACTTGCTGCGGTAAAAGATCCATTAGCAAAATCATTAATTGGTCTAACATATATATAAGTATTATAAGTAGTATTATAAGGAACATTTATATTTTCAGATATAAAAGTGTTTTCAGTAAATGAACTTCCTGATGCTGGAGTAATATCTTTTACAAATATTCTAGGATTAGTAGAAACATTAAATGCATCATGAGTATAATAAACCTCAACTTTAGAAATAAAACCACTAGGTATTGTAAATTGAATTCTTATTGTGTCATTTATAATATTATCATTATTATTTTGATCAATATCTAATGGAGTTATTGTACCTATATTTCTTGGATTAGGTAAATTAGAATTTGCTGCTAAATCTTTAGCTTGAATTAATCCTGGAGAATATACATTAGCATTATATTCATGTGCTGTTAATATATAACCATTAATTGTATTATTAATATCAGTTTCAGTTATAGAATTAATTCTAAATAATTTATCTGTAAAACCATATATTTCATTTGTAACTTTTATTACATCATTAATTTGTAAATCAAATCCAGTTATATCTATTTTAAAAGAAATAAGTAATGTTTCTCTTGATTGGTTTAAAATAACATCTAATGCTCTTTGAGCTTGAACATTATTATTTAAAAATTTAAATGATGTATCTTCAGATAATTCAGTTTCATTCCAACCTTTTAAATTACTTGATATTTCTCTAAATATTTGATCATTTTTATAATTTTCTGATTTAGAAATAAATGTAGCAGTCATTTTATTTTTTAATGAATTAACACCATCATTAACAACTGTAAATTGACCATACATATTATCATTATTAAAACTTGGAACTGCAGATAATTCAGAACTTGTTAAAGCCCTATTAGATATCATTTGAAATTTACCTAATTGATATGCAAATATACTTTGAGAATTTACTGTTAAATCAGATATATTAATATCTCTTGTGTCATTTGTATTTACAAAACCGTTTGTTTCATATCTATTTAATTGAACTGCACTACCACCTGTATCTAAAGAATTAACTTGATCATTACAAAAATCTTTATGTGATTTAAATGTTAATAAATCCAAATCATTATCAGTAATAATAGATCCACAACCATATCTTGTATTTGTTAAGTAATCTACTAAACATTCAGCAGGATTATTTGAATATGTTTCAGAAACAGTTAATGTACTATCACTTTGTATAGTTCTAACTTTTTTACCTCTGACTTCAGCACCAAGTTTAGTTGATAAACCAGTTACTTGTTTGTCTCTATCATATTTTAGTTCAACATAAAGATAAGCTAAATTAGGCATTGTCCTATTTGAAGAATTAGTATTCCACTTTGTACTAAATGCTTCCATTTGAGAACATCTTCCACCATTTGGATATTTGTGTATAATTAAATTACCATTTAAAAAGTCATCTGTATTACCTTCTAAATCTGTAGCATTTGTAACATTTCCACTTCCATCAATAGTTAATTTATAATTGTCCCACCAAATATAATCTATTGCTTCAATTGGTCCTTCACATAAAGGTATAATAAAAGCCATTGTTTGATTATCTGAAGATATATCAGCATAAGTAATTGTACCAAATATTTTTGCTTCTCCATAAACCACTGGTATTTTATTACTTGTATCTGTAGCAATTCTTTGTTGAACCCCTAAATCCTTTGATGCTGTAATTCCGGCTCCTGGCTCAGGAATATCTGGAGCAAATGCTTTATTAATTACAAATGATACTGCCACTGATAATGCAAACCTTGCAATCATTCCTTTAACGCCAGTAGCAGTTAATGCTGTTATAACTGGTGCAACTGCAGCCATATTATTTTATCTCCTTGATATACATTGTTTGGAATTCTTTAAATCCAAGCTTATTAAAATTAATATTAGTTTTAGGTATACTATAAAATATAACCTCTTCGTTTTTTAATACGTCTTTTTCTAATTTCTTATACATTCTATAAAAAATTGAAGAACCCCTTTTGTCAGGATGAACCCATGTTAATAAAATATGAAATTGTACATTATGTGGATTTAATAAATTAGGTACTCTCATTCCTAATAATACTCCATCAATTACATTATCATTATTTATTGACACAATACTGGTTTTATCTTTAGCAATTGCTTGCATTAAACCTTTATAATAAGCAGAATTATCATCTTTAAATTGACCAAAATTAAATTCTTTTAAATGCTTTCTTAATAATTTAACACCTTGTTCTATGTGTTTATTTTCACCTATTAATATCATAATTAATTACTCTTCTTTTCCAAAAGCAGGATTAAAATCAACCAGACTTGCAACAAATTCCATAGATAAATCTGCAGAATTAAATTGTTGAAAAGATGATTTACTTGTAAACCTTCCACTTTTTGTGTTTAAAATTGCTCCAACTATATTTTTACATTCAACAGATATTTTAACAAATCCATCTAATTGATTTTCTTCAGTTGTTGAAAAACTTGAAATTATACCTTTCCATTTTTGATATATTTGACCTTCAATATTTTGAGTAGTTTCATTCCAAAATGCTTGATATATAGTTACTTTACCGCCTATTGGTTCAACACTTTCTAATGCAGCAATAATTGTATTAGGTACACCATTAAAATCTATATTAACAGAATTAGTTTTAACATCAGTAGTTTCTTCAACTGGACTAAAACCTAATACTGTAGCTCCTGGAGAATAAATATTACCATTATAAGTAATATCTTTATAACCAGTATTTAAATATAAATTTTGAGCATTATTTGTACTTATTTCAAAACTTACTAATTGTATTGGAAAATTAACTTTATTATTTAATTCAGCTAATGTTGTACTGTCTATAGTTTTCATTATAACACCTCTTTAAAATTAAATGAATTATATGTATATAAATTTGAATTAGCAGTACCAGGTATAATATTTACTTCCGGTCTATTATTTAACATTAATTTAAATTGAACATTATTTCCAACAGTTATTGTATCACCTGAAGTACCAGTAACAATAGTTGATACTAATCCTGTATTTAAAGTGATTTCAACAACACCACCACTGTCTGAATTAGCATCAGATTTAACTTGATATACTTTTGTTCCAGAACTAAATTTTATAAAATCACCAGCTTTTAATTGATTATTGACACTTGGGGCCATATTACCAATTTGAATTACAGTTCCTGAATTAGCTACAACATAGGGTGTACCATTTGTTTGATATGCACCTTGTAAACCAGTTATTTCTGTTTTAGCTGGAATAGATGTAGTTAAAAAATTAACCCCATCATCTAATGTTAATAATTCATTTTCTATAGATCTATAATCAGTTTTATCCATAATAGGTAAATTAACTTCAAAAGAATAAAATGACGGACCTGATTTTTGTTGTCTAGCAAAACCTGAATTTGATACTGATTTAAATGTATTTGCATCTCTTATCAATACTATATTATTTGCTTTATTAAAAATTGTACTCATTAATTATCCTTTTCTTAATCTTAAGCCAGAAGTATTTCTTTTATATGTTGTACTAGCATTACCAACTTGACCTGGGCTTGAGGAAATAACAGATCTAATTTGATCAATTGCCCTTTGATCTACATTACCACTTATATTAATTGTATTATTAATTACTGAACCTTGTTGTCCAACTTTATTTCTTGGTATAACAAGTTCGCCTGGTGTTAACATTGTAGGAACTCTATCAGTATAAGGTGCACCACCTGGTACAATACCTCCATTAGCCATTCCAAATGCACCACTAAAAGCACTAAAGAATGAGCCACTACCACCAACAGCAGCAGTTGCAGTTGCTAATGCTAATTGTTGTGCTTTTTCTGCAGTAATTTGTTTTTCTATTACAAGTTTTTTAGTACCAAGGAATTCAAATAATTTTTCTATTTGTAATTCAATACCCTTTTTTATAACAGTTTCAGCTATAGTTTGTAATATATTTTTAAAAGTATTTTTAACATTTTCTAATAATGAATTACCTTGTCTAATACCGTCTATCCATGTTGTACTAATTGTATTTGAAATATCCTTAGCTTCAATACCAGAGTCTTTTAAAAGGCTACCATATGTTGCTTGAGCAGCATTAAGCTTAGCTTGATCACGAATCATAGATCTATTCATGTTATAAATTCGCTCATTTAAAGCCATTGTTTCTTTTGCCTTTTTATCTGCTGCTATTTTATCATCACGAGCCATATCTAGTCTAGGATTTGGTGCGTTTTCAACAAATCTTCTTGTTTTTGATGTTCTTTTTGACATATCAACACCGCTAAAATAACCTTTTTGTTCTTTAGTAAGGTTTTTATAACTTGACGTTAATCCATCTAATTCAATTTTTAAATCTCTTGCAGCATTTTTAGCTGCTTCTGAAGTTCCAGGAAATATAGTTAATTTAGAAACAAATTCAAGAACAGCTAATTTAGCCATTTTAAATTTTTCAATTAAAAAAGTTCCTATTGCTTTTCCAAGTTTCATTATTTCGTCATAAAACACAACAAATACAGTAACTGCAACTTGAATAGCTGTTACAATAAGTCCTATTGGATTGGCTCTTATAGCCAAATTTAAAGCATGCATACTAAATGTTGCTTTTTTAATATTAGCAGCTAATAAAATAAATTGTGCAGCAACACCTGCAATAAATGTTCCTAATTTTAATCCGATAAATACCTTAAATGCTATAACTATTTCATCAATATTTCTAGCTACAAATCTAATTGCATTTTCAATATTTTTAAAAGCCCCTGCTAAATTTTCTCCAATAGTTTGAGCCAATATTTTTAATTGAGTATCATTTTCTTTAAAATTACCAACCAAAGACATTACTTGTTCTTTTACACCTGCAAATAAAGGTTGAGCAGCCGCTTGTCTAAATCTAAAGTAAGCATCTTCAACAAATGAAACCTGTGCTTCTAATGTAGACTCAAAGTCTTTTGTTGCTTTAGAAAATTGACCACCATTAGCAAATACTTCAAAAAATCTTTTTCTAGTTTCTTCAATTGATACTTTAGCACCGGCTTCAAAACCTAACATTGCTCTAACACCTCTTTCCCTAAAGACGTCAGCAGCGGCTATACCACCAGCAAATGCTCTTTGAATTTGTTCAGCAGTTTGTCTAAAATCTAAACCTGTAGCTGCAGCAACATTACCAGTTACTTCTAATACTTTAGATAATTCATCAGCATCTTTAGCAATAACAGCTAGGTTACCAGAACCTGCCGCAATAGCTTCTAGTGAAAAGGGAACTTTACTAGCAAATTGATTTAATACATCAAATGCTTTTGCACCTTCTGAAGCTGAATTAAATAATAGTTTAAATCTTACTTGTAATGATTCAGTAAGTTGACCTGCAGCAAATGTATCTTTAACAAATTTACCAATACCAAAAGTTACAGCAGCCAATGATGCAGCAACACCAACTTTTAAAGTTGTACCAAGTGAAGCAAAAGTTGCTCTTGATTTTGCAGCTGCTACTTCTAAACTTTTTAATCTTTTTGAAGCTATAGTAGCATTTGTGCCCAGTTTATTTAAACCAGATTGTAATTTATTTATTTCGCTTTGTCCCTTTACATTAGCAGTTATGTCTAATTTTACAGCCATATTTCCTTTATCCGTTAGTTACTTCAATACTAACTGTATCAAAATATCTTCTAAAAGCAGCCTCTATAAACTTAGTAGGTGCTTGTTGAGAATGTCCATTATTAAGGAACTCTATATATGTTGTACCATTTGTAACAATAATTTTTTGAGGTTTATCTTTAGGAACCAATATATTAATGTTTGATGATATAGGTGTTTTTTGATTATAGTATGTTTCAGTGTATCCAATATACCAGCTATTTCTAGCCTGTCCTGTATCAACTGGAGTTGTTAATTTTACGTCAGCAAAAGCTTTTAATGCTCTTGATCTAAATTCCTGTTCAATTGCTTTATTAACATCTTTTTCAAGATCTTTAACAGCAGTTTTTAGACCAATAGTAGTTATTGCCATTATATTAATTTACCCTTATTTATACCCTTTTTAATAATGTATCTTTGTGTACCATTGGCACCAATATTTACTTCTTTTTTAAGGTTTCTAGATAATTCTTTTTCTTTTAATTTTCTTTTAGCAACATTACTATATTCGATTATTTTTTTAATATCTCTCATATTGCCTTTCAAGTGGGCAGTTTAAACCGCCCTACTATTATTCAGATTTTTTAGCTAAGCTTTTTAATTTATTAAAGCCAGCTTCTAATTTTAAATCTTTTTGTGTATTACTATTCTTCATCATATTTAACGAAGGAAATAACTCATTTACCCTTAGTGGTTTAGTACCTTGGTATGTAGTTTGAGCTAATATAGCAGATCTATGATCTTCTCGCCAACCGTACGGTCTTGTTTCAAAATATTTAATCCAACCCATATATTCTTTGCTGGACATATTATAAATATGATCTAATGTAACACCTAATTGATGAGCTAATTCATATTCTGCTAGCTCTTCTTCCCCAATTCACCACCCTTGTCATCTTTAGCGGCTAAACCGTTATATTCAAGAATTTGTTGTGATAGTTCAGTTAATGCTTTGATCGGAAAGTTTTCAAAATCTGAATCTTCCATTTCATTAGCACCTACAACAGTTTGTTTAAATATAGCACTTAAAGTTTTTATACCAGCAACATCATCGGTTTTACTTACATCTAATGTTTTTTGTAAATCCTTTATACCTCTAACTGTCAGTTGTTTTATCTCCACTTCCTGATCCAGAAATGGTATTTTCTTCGTTATTTGTATTATTTTTATGTGTTTCATTCTTTATTTCCTCTAAAGGTTTTATATATAAATGTTTATTATTCGATTCAAAGTCTTCCATCATTTTTCTAATTTTATGTAAAACATCTAATGTTTCAAAGACTTCTTGTTTATCATCTACATCTTTTAATCTATCATAAGTTTTTCTTATGGATGTATCTATAGATTTTTTTATGTGTAAAGAAGTTATTCTTAATACATAATATTTATTAAATGGTTTATTATCCATGATTTTTATCCTATATAATTTAATTAAGCTGGGCAATTAAGCCCAGCCTAAAAATAATTTTATTATGCGTCAGCAAACGGACCAGTATAGTCAGTTGAAGTAGCAATAGTCAAAGTTGCCTGATTTGAATCAGTCAAATTTGGAGATACTTCAAAAGAAGCTACTTGTCCTTTTACATAAAATGCAGCATTATCACCAGTAGATGCGTTTTTAACATCTAGTTGAAATACATATGTTAATCCATCTTGAACTAACGCTTGAAGTGGATTATGCACACTTGGTACATAATTAAGCGTAAATTCTAAAGTTGGAGCATCAGATTGTCCTTGGATTTGTCCACTTACAGATTGTCCGTAGTTTGGTACGTTAACAATGTTAGCGGGTTTACCAAATGAAGGAAATTCTCTGATGTTAGTAACTTCAGTATTACTTGCAAAATCACCAGCTATAAAAGATTGGTGTTCAGTGTCATTTGTTGGTAACACGTAGCTACTATCAGCTTTGTATTTTAGTTTAGTGAAAATTCCAGCACCTATATTTGAAATTAGAGCCATTTTTGTTATTCCTTTATATTATTTTTGGTTAAATTGATCTGAAATTGACCGTATAATTCACGTTAAATAAACCTGAATCTTTAGTGTCAATTCCAATATTTGTTATAAAGCTATTAGTTGTTTGTAGATATCCAGAGATTACTTCTTGATCTAATAATGTTTTTAACATATCAGCAATGTCATATGCACGTTTCATACCTGCTCCAGCTGGAACAAATATTTGACATACAATTTGACCGTTTACTATTACATCTTTATAAGCTAATTCTGAAGAAAATGGTAATACAGAAACCCGTATCCATTCATCAGCATTAATTTCCCCTTGATAATTCGCAGGAAAAGCTTTTACATTATTTGATGTCCAAGCGCTAGAGGCAAACAAACCTTCAACAGCTGTCAATAATTGTGATATTGTAGCCATTATGTTTCCCTTCCAACAGTTAAATTAATAATATAATTGTTATCTTCAAACTTATTTATTTTCCAAGTCTTACCTCTCATTACAATATTATCGTAATTATCAATAAGCTTAGAATCTAAATTAGCTGAGTCAATCATTAAATTACATTCTAACCTAGGTTTATCATCATTAGTTCTAAATTGATTTTCAATTACAGCTTTAACAGTAATTGATGTATCAGTAGAACTAGTAACAGATTGTGTAGCAAAGTCATAAGCAGTTACATTTTTATTTGTAAATGTTATATCTTCACCAATATCACCTATAGTATCAAATGCCATTTTTACATTATCTTGAATTAGTTTATGGTAACCCATTAGGCACCTCCACTAACTTTAACTCCCCTATTTGAGCTCATACTTGCTGGATCTTCATATTTAGCAATTAATTTTTGAATTGAATCAGGTAATTGTTTAAAATTACTTAATCCAGATCCTAAATCAAAAGTTAAAGAAATAGAACCAACAGATAAATCTTTCAATCTAGGTGAACCAGATGATTGATCTTCTATTGTGCTCATATTTTTGATCAAGTGTAAAGCAAGCTCATAGGTCGCTTTTTTGATATCTTCAGGAATAGTTCCCATAAACTCAGTTGTATCATCTCTATCATCTTCTAAAGTTTCATACCCACCAGATTTATTATTCCAGTAAGTAATATCTCTAGGCCATGATAAAGGATATGAGGTAGTAGGTAAAGCCGTACCACCCCAATCCAAGTCATTGAGAATTCCTGTGGCTGTTACTAAAGCTCGTTCAACAGTTTCATCTGTAGCACTATCCCAAGCAGCTTGGTTTAATCTATCATAAAAGTATTGTTCAGCTTCTATAATAGTTACAAATGAATTGATTCCTTTTTGTAAAGCCATTATTTTTCTCCGTATCTAATAGTTATAATATTAACCGTGATAAATTGGGAATAAACCAATTTGGTTAACGTTTGTAGCATGTACTGCCCAGTTTGTACCTAGAGCAAGATCAGCATTTGCAGGGTATGCAGTTGCACTTCCAGCCCATGATAAACCTTTAGGGTGCATTATATTACCCCATCTAGATAAAACAGTCACAAGACCACCACCATTACCAGCTAGTTCGTCTCTTTCAATCGCAGTTGGATTTGTTTGTGCAATATCACTGTAATGTACAGATCCGGCTTTACACATGTAAGAAACTTTTAACCCTGTTGGTAAGTTTGCAGTTAATGATTGGTTGTTAATAATAAGTCTAATTTTTCCACCAAGAATAGTAGAGAAATTGAAGTTACCGTCTACAACTGGAGCAACATCAAGAACATTTTCTTTTCTCATAACATTGTAAGTTGCAGTGTCTACTACTAAGTAATAGAAAGGCTCTTCAAATTCACCTTTAACTTCTGTGATAGCATCTAATAAAGTATCAAAGAAAGTACTTCTTGATTGGCTAGCACCAGTTGAATTAACAAATAGTGGATTTGGATCATCACTAGCATCTGAACCAGTGTAAAAACCAAAAGTACCAACTTTTGCAGCAACATCAGAAGTACCAATTGTAGTTGAACCCCAAATTTTGTCAGCAACACCATTTAGGATAGATCTTAATTGTAGATCTTCTCTTCTTGCTCTAACTGAAGCAAATTGAGAACCTAAGTATGATAAACCGTCAACTTTTGAAACTAATTTTTGAATTGACATTTCTTGTGCAGCAATGTGATCAATATTTTTGATATATACTGCTGATTTGTTTAATACTGACATTTCATTAATATCTTTATCAGAAGCAGTTTCATTTTGCTTATGAAAAGTTGATGGGTCAGAAAAATCTAACCATCTTAATGTACCAGTGTAATTTTCTCCTGAATCGTTAATTCTAGCGTCAGAACCAACTAATGCAGTCGATGTTAATAACGCAGCATCAGCTCTTTCCGCTTGTTCGTAAGCAGAAATTGCTCTAGCAATGTTATTAAAGTTTGAACTTATTACAGCCATTTTTGTTTTCCTTTTATTATTTAATGCACATATGTGCGGTTATTATTATAAAAGATAGTCTATTCAGACCAATCTCCGTCAACTTTTACTTGCCCTTTTGCAATAGCATTAAGCATTTCATCAGTTGACATATCTTTTATAGATCCGACAGGATTGGTTCCTGTACTTGGCTTAGCTGGAGATATTCCAGAGCCCATATTAGCTTTAACAGAAAATAAAAATGCATTATTATCATCTTTAGCATAATTTGACACAGTCTCATTTATACTAGATCCTGTTTCATGCACCCAATTTCCTGTAGCGTCTTTCTTTAAACTATTTACAATATCTGAATAGGCCATTTCAGCGGCTTTTTCAGATTTAAAGTTTAAAGAGTTAAGTTGAGAACGCACGGCATTATCTCTACTTAATTCTGTGTTCTTTTGTTCATATTGTTCAAGTCTTTTATTAACTTCATTTAGCTTCATTTGCATAGCTTCAGCATGTTTACCTTGTTGTTCAAGGCTTTGAATTTCAGTTTGTCTTTTCTCTTCTTTAATTTTATTTACTTCAGACAAAGCTTCATCTCTTTGCTTATATGCATTATCTAAATTAACTTTAATATTAGATATAGCTTTAGAAACTTCTGCATCAACCATTTGTTTTATATCTGGTTGTTTAGTTTCTTCAGTTTTAGTTTCTTCAACTTGTGTATTTTCAATGTTTTCTGACATTATTTTTCCTTTGGACACGGCCTTAGTTATATTTTAATTTAAAACAAAAGATTAATTTGATAATTCTTCTAATTGTTTTAACGAAATTAATTTACCATCTTTATTAGAAAATTGAGAAAATTTAACTTTTCCCGAGTTAAACAAAGTAACTCTTTTTTGGTTTCCTAATACAGCCAGTTTAACTTCATTCGGTTGACTTGATAGCCATTCCGGATAAGTTGTTTTACCTGGTACTTGACCATTGATAGAGGCACGACGACTATCAGATAATCCAGCAATTTTTCGTTTTTGTAATCTATTATTATTTGTATTTAATAATTGATTAGCACTTTTTATAACAGGTATAGTTGTTGATCTACAATTAAAATGTTGTGGTGGTTGTGGTGCATTTTTATTAGTTAATGCATATACTTTACCATCTAATCTTGCACAAATTAAACTAGTTCTACTATCTAAGGTAGCAACATATTGATAACCTTGAACAACATCATCATTTAATTTATATGTTGTATTTGACACATAATTAGATGTTTCAGTTATTGCAGTTCTAGTTAAAGTTTGTAATTGTACAGTAGAAGCTAATAATCCACTTCTACCTAAATCCCGGGCAATATTTACCATTGCCTTGTTTTCAGTCATTCCTTGTTTGACTATACCTTTTATTCTTCTTTGTTGTAAAATACTTATAGATGCTATTTGTTGGCCAAAAGTACCATTTGATTTGATAATTAAATCATTAACTTTTATAGTATCTTTTACACCTTTAGCTTTATAAATATTTGTTAAAGCTCTAGCAAATATACTTTTATAAAATCTAGCACTAACACCAGCTAGTTTATTTAATTCACTAATAGCTTCTTTATATATTTTTTTATAAGTTAAACGAATTTCAGTATTTAATTTTCTAGTTAAAGCATTTACATTTGCTGTACCAGAAAATGCTACAATTCGTTGTAATCTTATTTTGTGTGATGCCAAAATTTTATTAATTTCAGTATCCAATCTCTTTTCGTAAAGAGTCAACAATGCACGGTGTTTCAGCATTCTTGAATATACATCATCATTTATAGACATTTAATATCCTTTAATCTATAGATTTAATTTTAGCAACTTCTTCATCAACTATTTTACCATGATGATTAATTAAAATTTGACAATTATTAAGGTCAATTTCTAATCTTGCTTTAATAGTTTTTTGTGTTGATAAGGCAATTAAACTATTTTTCATATTTTCGTTTAAATCCTTTTCATAATATTTTTTATCATTAATAGTTATTGTTCTATTTTCTTCTTGTTTATTATTTATTATCATATTATCTTCTTCTTTTCCTTCTTATTGTCATTTTTCTTTTTCTTTGTGCCCTTACTTGGCAACAACATCTTGATTTATTCACGTTTTACTTCCTCCAATATATCCACCTATAACACCAATTAATCCAGTAACTGACATTTTCATAAGTGTTATTACACTTTCATCTACAGGTCTATTTTCTTGTAAAGCAACATAATAATCTCCAACAATAATGGTTCCTAATAAAATTAAAACACCACTTGTAATTAATAATATTACTATGTCTTTAAAGTTTTTAATCATTATTTTCTCTTTTTCATTTTAATACAAGAATTACCTTTACCTCTTCGGTAACCCTTCCAACAAGCTTTACCTGCTGAACCCTTTTTCTTTTTATAAGCCATTATTTGCCTTTTCGTTTAGCAGCCAATATTTTATCTCTTAAAGCTTTTGGAAGCTTCATTTGTTTTGCAGTAAGTTTAGCCTTACCTGCACTTTTCTTAACACTACTTTTTCTTTTATAAGCCATTTTATTTACCATTTCTTACAAGACCAATATCTTGCTTTTGTTTTTGGACCAGGACTAGCACAATTATGTCTTGCTCTAAAACTAGCTCTTGCTCCAGGATTGTTTTTTCTTATTCTCATAGTTTTTTGACCAGCTGCTTTAGCTGATGTTCCACCATGACCAAAATTTACTTTTACAACATTGCCTTTTGCGTTCTTAACATAAACTTTAAATTTTTTTACGTCACCACGCATTGGTTTGTTTAAAGTAACTTTTCTACCTTGATATTCAGCCATTTTTAAGCATCCTTTCCAGGTTGTTCTATACATGCAAATTTAGTTAATAATTGATATTCATTAATTTGCTCAGTTGTATATTCATTTAATATTAATTTAGCTTCAAAATAACCTTTTTGTAAACAATCATTCCAGTCATTATATTGACCAGGTTTTATTATGCCTGGACTACACTGTTGTGCAATAGCAGAACAAATATACATAGTTAATATAAATTTCATATTATCCCCACAAATTTCCAGTCATAGAACCTTTATTATATTCAGTAGCTCTATTTTCGAAGAAATTTGCATGTTCAACGCCATTCAGAACCCAATCAAGCCAGCTTAAAGGATTGTCTTTAACTTTATAGTTTGGTTTTAAAGATAATTGCAATAATCTTCTATCAGCAATATATCTTATATATTTTTTTACTTCATCAGATGTTAATCCACGAATACCACCCATTTCAAAAGCTAAGTCAATAAATTTATCTTCTAAATCTACCATATCACGACATTGTTGATATAAATCAGCTTTAAATTGTTCAGTCCATACTTGTGGATTTTCTTTTATTAATTCATGAAATAATTTAATCATACTTTCAACATGATGAGTTTCATCTCTAATTGACCAAGTAACAATTTGGCACATACCCTTCATTTTTCCGAATCTTTGAAAGTTTAAAAGCATAACAAATGATGCAAATAATTGTAAACCTTCTCCAAATGCAGAAAAACAAGCAATATCTTTAATTAAACCTTCAACACCTTTGCCTTTTGATTTAAATAAATAAGCATGTTTATCAGCCATTTCTTTATATTCTTGAAATGCTTTAAAATTAGATAATGATGTTTCACCAATAGTATCATTTAATAATGAATAACTATGAGCATGATTAGCTTCAGATGCCACAAAAGAGCCTAACATCATTCTAACTTCAGGTGCTTTAAATTGTGGTATATATTTATCTAAATAAGCTTGTGCTATATCAACATCTCCTTGAGTAAAAAATTTTAATATTTGTGATATTAAATTTTTTTCTTCTGCTGTTAATCTTTCATTCCAATCTCTTACATCTTCATGTAAAGGAACTTCACTAGGAAGCCAATGCATCTTTTGCATTGTATCATATGCTTCAAACGCCCATTCATAATCGAAAGGCTTATAATAGTTTCTAGTTTTAAATAAGCTCATTTATTTCCTTTTTCTTTTTCTTGTTACAACAATTTTACCATCTTCTTCTTTAACTTTCATACCAGCATCTTCGGTTTGTTTTTTAAGTTGACGATATTTTTGAGTTACTGTTAATTTCTTTTTCATAATTATCCTTCACAAGCTAAACATTCATCAGCTTCAGGTATTATAGTTCTTTCAACTTTTAAACTTACTAATTCAGCACGTTTAATTGCTTCAGATCTACAATAATATAGTGTTTTAAGTTTCTTTTTCCATGCTAACATATGCATATCATGTAATTCTTTTATGTTTACATCAGCAGGAACAAATACATTTAATGATTGACCTTGACAAATATATTCTTGTCTATCAGCAGCATGTTCAATTATCCATTGTTGGTTAATTTCGATCGAAGTTTTAAATACATCTTTTTCATAATCTGAAAGATCTTTAAGATGTAAGACCGAGCCACGGTTAGCAAGGATTGAAGTCCAAGTTTTTTCATTATTTATATCTTTTGTTTCCAATAATTTTTCTAAAAATTTATTTTTAACAAGAAAAGAACCTGACATAGTTTTTTGAACATATGCATTAGCTCTAAACGGTTCAA
>JACKZZ010007742.1_pt1 | contig 40722 bp, 21 predicted proteins | sample 8027871 | NCBI WGS metagenome assembly JACKZZ01 (sample SAMN15724774, study PRJNA655200) | protist metagenome | isolation source: fluorescence activated cell sorting (FACS) single amplified genomes of... | place: USA: West Boothbay Harbor, Gulf of Maine | collected 2000-07-19
GATGAGCGAAAGTGTCGGAATAATACGGTCATGTTGTATCAAGCCATCGAATATATACATACATATATATATATACATACAAATATAATACAAGTTAAAAATAATGGACGAAGATGATGGTGTAGAAATGCCAAAACGCAGGCGCGGTAAAAGAGGGAGACGTAGAAGGAAAAAGGAAGAGGAGGAAGACAATGAAGATAATAACGAAGAGGAAGAAAAAGATGACGACGAGGTGAACGATGAGAACAATAATGATGATGATGATGTGGAACAAGAAGAAGAGCAAGAGGAAAAAGATGGTAGTGATGAAAATAAAGGTGGTAGACAACGTAGAAAGAGGCGCGACCGTAAGAAAAAGGAGGCGCAAGAGTTGAACAATAAAGAACCAGTTGGAAACTCTAAATCTAGACGTGCAAAATTGCGTGGGTCAGCAACTGCATCTAACTATACAACTATGAAAATTGGAAGTGGTGCATTAGCTGGTTTAATGTTTATAGCATGTTTTGCTGGATATTTTCATACATGTATGGTCCATCGCAGCTGTATGAATAATGTAGACCCAGCCGTACCACAAGGATACACTGATAGTTTCATACCATTTATTATCTTTGGTCTAATCTTTTCCCTTTGGGGATATGGTGCAGCTATGTCAGAATCATACGGTAACTTATTCGTGTATGCTGTATTTTCATTAACTTATAGTATTGTTGTAATAGTTTATGGTGGGAACTTGGCTGATATGGCGAATCCTGTGAATAGCGCAACGTATGCTTCTAAAGTGTATGCTACTTTAACTTCTGTGCAAGTGAAATATTACCCAACGGAGAATGATTTAACAACTGCATATCAAAAATATACAAGTACGTATATCAATACACACATATATATATTTAGAGATTGCATACAATTTTTTCATTCAACGTATACATGCATATAATTATATATATCTAACCTGTGTGTTATTTACCATATTCATATTCTACTTAGCAACTATGGGAGCATATGAAATTATAATTTCTGTAATTGGAATGCTTTCTGCGTTAATATCAATCGGTTATGGTTATACAGTATTCCAAGCACGAAATGATTAACGGGTAACAAATAATTTTTACGCACCAAAACTTGAACAAATTGGACATTTGATCACCCCTTCGAATTATTACGTTAAACCAACACATATATATTTTATATGTAGTATGTGTAAAAATGTTGGAAATACTGACCAATCTATGTAGACAAAAATATATACATAGTGGGTGCATATTATATTTAATTGCAGAAAACAACGGTTTATATATATATATGTTGGTTGTATCCAAAAGAATACAATAACTGAGTTGTTACAATCGCGATCAGTTAAATCTTTTATAATGACATGTGATATATGCCCTCTCTTATATTTTATATTTTTTATATAAATATATTATATTTCTCCTATCATACTCATACATTATTTAAAAAGAATCAGTTCATGCATATCATACGAGCATACGAGGGTGTATAAAAATTTGAATAAAGTTATTTTTTTACCAATTTGTATTTTTAAAGCTTTCAATATATGATATGATAGCGGAGGCGGCTCTCAATACGACTCGTAACATACGAGAGGATTAAAATACACACTTTTTAAAACTTACCTTTTTAAATACTTGTGCTAGCTTCTTGTGCACTCTAGTAGTGCGACTTCATCTCCATTGAAATGCTTGTTGCGCATACACACACACATATTCACTACTATGGTCCATTGTCTATTGTCCGTATATGCACACTATTTGCTTTGTTAAAAGCCAACCATTTTCAGTGCGATATCCTGTACCACTATTTATAATGGGCGAATCCACGGAAGTAGTATATTATGGTTTTGTCGTAGTGTTTGATAGGAAAGCTTTCGTAGTTATGCACAATCTGAAATTAACATTAATCATTATTCATGTTTTACCACGACAAATGGCATCTTTGACTAACTTCGTCGTGAAAGAGATTTTGAAATATGTATACAAATATGAATGTAACTCTAGTTTTATATTTTTTTGTACGTATCAAAGTAACGTGTAAATGAAAGAATATATTCAAATGACATTTAGACATATTGCCAAACTATTTTCAAACACATGCATCCAACAAACTATGTTCGTGTGTTTAACCCTAATTTTAACTCTATGTTTGAATTTACAAATTGTAGTATATTTCCAGTTAGTGGGGGTGTGAGGTCGCGAGAACGACGGGAAATCGTTTTTATGGTTGGTGCCTAGCATAAAAGTGTTAGTTACAGCTTCGTATGTAATGGGAAAGTATCGAACGGACGTTTTTGCGAGTGTATTTTGCAATGCAAAAGAGAAAAAGGAGTTGCCGTTCGACGAGAGGAGGCTCCGTGACCATGCTGTGTCCCTAGTAACCCCTTGAAATACTACATTTTACGTTTATGGAACAGCTAGAAGTGTTTGAAATCAATGTTTGAAACATTTATTCTGCATCCCCAAAGATGTACATAATCTTTGGATCTAAAATAAGTTATCTAAAAATTTATAGAACGATTTTCTAATAAATAATACATTTATTTGATTTTTTTCATTTTTTTACCATTTCATAGTAATCGGGATTTCTAGGCGTATTTACCTGCTAAACGCTGTTTTACGATATTTCTCAACATGTACATCAGTACATGTATAAAAATATGTTTAAAAACCATATATATTCCACCTACAGTACGAAATCACTTCCAAAGTACTTTTTATATACGTAATAAACGATGACGTAACAAAATGCTGTATTTTTAATATTAATTACTTACATTTACAGCACCACTTTGATGTTTTGTGAATTCAGTTGATTTCAGTTTTTTTCTGTTGTTTTGGGAATTTTGACTTCCTTTGAATGTTGAAAATTTTCTTTTTTTTTTAACATAAAAGTTTTATAAATTCCCATGAATTAAAAATAGAAAAAATGCATAGGCATGATTTTAAAGTATCAAAATTAACACTTCAAGATAAACAACTCGAAGTTGCTACACACGAAAGCATTTTACAAACATCATTCTGATGATATCAAAACCGACGCTAGCATTGCAATAGTACTATATAACCTTAATCAAGTACACATTTTACCACCGTTTCTTGAATAAATTTAGAAAATGTACTGAATTTTGATGTAATTCGTCATCAAAATGAAGTTACAATTTTTTGGTGCAAGATATATATAAAAGTAACACAATTAATAAGTTTATACGACATATAAGTGTGTTTTACGCATTTTAACGATTCTTTTGTATGTGTATGTTTTCGACAAATTTTGGATCCTAACGGACATGATTTGCGGATGTTTTAGTATTTGTTGAAACTGGAGTTTTGAGAGATTTTTTAGCATGGAGTTAGCATTAACCAGATCTGCAAAGATATATACTAAGAAGTACGTATAGACCTATATAAGACAAAAATACGACAATACCATGATTGGTCTTATTTCGAAGCTGCTCACTTTCATTTAAGTAGAATGTCACCAATTTACAAAAATAGATAAAAAGCTCATTTTTGTCCCAAATCGGTGTAAATCCATTATTAGTATAAACTATATGTATACTTTGATAGGATTAGGAAGTGATAAATTGTATGAAACAATACCACAAACACTGTTTTACTTTGTATAATGTATTACCATTTGTAATATGTAGTGTGATTCGTGTGTATACTTAATAGTACAAAGTAGCTATACAATGAATGTAAAAAATGACGTGTTTCGTTGACGTTTTATACATCTTTTTGCTGTTTTTACCTATGAAACGTCAATATTATGTATTCTTAGACTCGTACTACTATTCTTGCTAATATCGTAATATTGGTGCATTATTCACAGTTTTCTATAAAAGTGTGTTTAATGCACCTTAACGTAGATAATAAATGTGCCTTGAAAGTAAACTTATTAAAATTTATACATATGTATTGTAAGTGCTGTGTGTATTGTAATAGAGTGCGATTTGCTGAAACATTGCACTTTCGTATATTTTCGTTGAGCTTTAATATTTGTTGAGTTATATTTTGGACAACAACAACGTTTGATTCTCTCTCGGATTTAAGTATAATGTCACCAATTTACAAAAATAGATAAAAAGCTCATTTTTGTCTCAAATCGGTGTAAATCCATTATTAGTATAAACTACATGTATACTTTGATAGGACAATGAAGTGATAAATTGTATGAAACAATACCACAAACACTGTTCTACATTTTATACTGTGTTACTATATATAAAATGTAGGTGTGTTTCAATTGTATACTTATAAGTATAATTTACCTATGAAAAGAAAGTAGAAAATGACGTGTTTCGTTGACGTTTTATACATCTTTTTGCTGTTTTTACCTATTTAATGTCAATATTATGTATTCTTAGACTCGTACTACTATTCTTGCTAAAATCGTAATATTGGTGCATTATTCACGGTTTTCTATAAAAGTGTATTTTATACACCTTAACATAGTCAATAAAAGTGCCTTGAAAGTAAACTTATTAAATTTTATAAATTTGTATTGTAAGTGCTGTGTGTATGGTAATAGAATGCGATTTGCTGAAACATTGCACTTTTGTATATTTTCGTAATGTTTTGTTATTTTTTGTTTAGATTATTATTATTATTATTGAAATTATTTATTATATTATTATTTATTATAATATTATTATTATTTTATTTTATTATTTTTTTTTTTCATTCATTTTTTTTGTTGAACGACACAACAAAGAAGAAAGAAGAAGAAAGGCAGTAATATTCATTGTCGGAGAGACATTTCCATTAAGATTGAAGTGCATCAGTTTATCCTGGACCAATAACGAAATTCTGAGTTACAATACAAAGTAATACAGGTAATGGATCTTTCCGATGATGATGATTTTGACGTGCCTGGTAGTGCATATGGAACCAATTCTTCTTCCCGTAATAGTGGATCTAATAGGTTAATTAAAACACAAGCACAAGTTGAGAGAGAACGGTTTAAAAAACAAGAAACTTATGAAAATAAAGCAAGGAGTCAACGGCAAGAGCGCAAGCGTTTGATTCGCGAGGTATTTAATCGTCGAGCGGATGATTTCAACAGTAGGGAAGAATTTGAAAAGTACGATGAAGAACGAGAAATTATAATATGGTGTAAAGTTAAAGGTTTTGATAGATGGCAATACAATACAAGTACAAATCCTGATATTTGGTTAGATTTACCAGTAGCAGATATGAAAGAGTTATCTAAAAGTAAACGAAGAAAAAACAATGGAACTTCTGTTCCGTTATTAGGTGGAAGTAAAATCGCACATCTTGCTTCAATGTCATGGCGTGCCAGTGATTCAACCAATGGGAAATTAAGATCTCTATCAGCATACGATAGAATCGAAGAAGAAATAAAACTACATAAAGAAGCAATACAAAAAAATAAAAATCGTTTATTGGAAGAAGAGCGTGAAATCGAGATACAAATAAATGAGGAAATTCATGAAATGGAAAAGCAAATACAAAATTTTGAAAAATATGATCGTAAAATGCAATATAATTTAAATAAGCGAATGAATGCAGTCGATGAGGAAGATGATGAAGCAAAGAAACGAAGGCGGTATGATGTTTATATGCATAGCATATTAGAACGGGAAGAATGGGAGTTTTATGATAGTTTACATATATATCATCCAATGGTAAGGACAATTAGCAATAATAACAACAACAATAATAATGAAATTAATTTACTCGGGGGTAATTAAATTAAAACAAAAAAATGCAATAAAAATTGTATATATATATACGAGCTCACGGAATCCTCTCAAGGTCCTCAAATAGCCATTTGTTATTAGTATACAGTTAACTTACCATTAAACTATTCTCGTATATTATTTCTTTTTATTAAACCATTTTTGAATTTTAAAAGTTTATATATACTCGTACACATAATTATATATTTAATTCTTACTCTCATAAGTTTTAAATAAAATTTTTATATGATTAAAGTGTGTATATATATACTATAATATATATATATTTACGCAAACAAATGAGTAGTGTAATAATCTCTGCACAGTAGATAATAACATTCAGTACAAGTCATGATCTCCTCCAACGTTAATTTGTTATCTGAAGTAGGTGCAGCATCACCATTATCAAAAAAAAATTGTGCCGTGTCCTTTGCACTTTCAACATTACTATAATAGAACATACGTTGCATATCCAGCAGAGTTATACCCGCCTTCAGCAATTTCCTTGCTAGCTTCCCACCTCCTCTTAATTTTTTGACATTTTCAATAATATATTCTTCACATCCATCTCTTAAATTCACAATACGACTAAAAATATTGAAGTCTATTGTTTTATTCTCATCTGAATTCCATTTTAACATTTCACGAGTGCTTTCAATGTACGACGATTGCATTCCCATAATTGAAGCTAAAAAATACAACGGTTTTGAATGTTTATAGATAGCAGACGGTTCTTCAAAGTTGTATACATAATTTACCGCATCGTAATTACCGTTCGCATCATCATCAATTAAGTCATTGCAATTTTTTAGAATTTCATCGAGTTGTACGCCGTTGTTCAAGAGAATATAATAACATATTGCATAAAAATTATCTTTTGCTTTCATATTGTAAAACTTATCGTAACGGTACTTGCTATTGCTATTTATTCCCCCTTCCTCTGGTTGGAAATGCAACGATACTGGTGGTAGCATTTCTATCACTCGTCTCCGCGTCCAATATTGACTCCCACTATTGCTAGCGGCATTATGACTCAGTGGTGTAAATCTATAATTATATACATTTACGCGTATGTATAAAGGTTTCTTTTTTAAATTGTCATTTGCACGGAATAATTGCAATACACTAGGTTCATTTTCAAGCAGTCTTTGAATCAATTGTAAAAATGTTGATCCTGATGGATTTTGTGCAAATAGTGGCGACATTGGATTGATTCTGTTGAAACCAATTTGATTCGTTTCATAAAATATGAAATGATCTAGACGTGGAAATAGTGGTGCGAAGAATTGAGGCGGTTCATCAATATCTTGTACATGATATTTATACTTGTATTCAAACCAGTGCTTGCCATCATGACTGCCTTCTATAATATTTACCATTTTACCATCATGACCAAATGTACTGTGGAACACTCCTCCATATTGCTGTATGATATGATAGCGTTGCAACCATAGTAGTAACTGTTTTGGCATAATCTGGAGTTGATTTGCAATGCTGTGATCATAACGGCGATCGAAAATCCAATTTGGATTTGCTAGATATGATACACCAGCCGGTTCAATGATTCTTATTGTGTACATCATACCAATTAAAAAATGAAATATTAGTGCTATTTTCAATATTGGACCAAACGTTTTTTTCTGAAGAGTTGTAATACCACAATCTTTTGTCTGTCTCCGTCTCGCTTTTTTTCGATTGCCACTAGATGCCTCGGCGGTGGCATCATTCACTGTCAGAGTAACTTTTTCTCTCTCTTCTTTTTTTTGGTCCATCGCCATCGTTTTCGGCATAAGACCATCATCTAATGATGGAATGCATAAAATAACTGTTAACCAATTCAAAATGCTGTAATTGCCTGTTATCATGATTGGTACTTGAAACAGCATTAGAAGAATAGAACCTGCACGTTTCCAATAAATATTTGACATGAAACACATGAACGGGACTAGTAATTCAACAACCCATGTTGACCACGCACTGAATTTGTGAAATGCCATTGGGAAATGATATGCATTCCATGCTAAAGCCGTTGGCATCGGTTGTTCTCTTTCATAAAAATTTTTCAAATAGGTTAAATTCCACCACTCTTCACAATCATTTATAAATGGAACTTTCTCTAGTCCCATTGCCAGCATAAATCTTACGCATAGGAATGTCAATGAAAAGTGTACAAGACGATGATTGATCGATGATGGTTCACTTTCAAGTCCATAATCTATCTTGACGCTGTTGCAAATGCTACTTGGATTATGCTTATATTTAAGTTTGTGACTGTCCTGACTACGTAAAGTCAAAAGTGGTTTTAACGGCGGTAAGAATATGCATAAAATTGTCGTTTCCATCAACAAATAATCCCACGGAAATGCAAAAAGGTCACCCCCTGTAACGCAAAGGGATAATTTAATAACGTAACACAAAAGTAAGTTTAATTTTGTGGTGTGTTTGCCATAAATACCAAAAAACAACATTAAACTCAATAAAGAACCTACTACACACGAGCCCATAATACTTGTATCATCTGCACTAACCCAAAAAATAGTTGGGAAGTAAAAAAATTTTGCATACCCACTATGACCAAGAAGACTTTCAGTCCTTTTCAAAAATAATGCAACTGGAGAGATACCCTTTGCACCAATCAACGGAATAACTTGAACAGTTAAGTGACTGAATGATATAAAATACAATAAAGCAACTGAGCGAATAAAAAATCCCAACGTAAGACGATATTTTATTAATTTCGGAGTCGGTGACGTATCAGTTGTAGCTGGCACATATTCCATCTTCTCCCTTTCTCCTGACGTGTCTTTAGGTTTATTCATGTCGTTCTCAATCATTTAACTAGGTGTAAAAATACATTTCGTGGTTCAAGGACGTGGGATATCGTAGTTGGCTTCTGTGGTGTATAAAATACGAGAGCAGCATGGCCGACCCAATTAATATATATATTTGATAGAATTATCTTCATTACAGTAACAAGTATAAGAAAGGTGGAACCAGAGTCAGTAATAAATAAAAAAATAATAATAAATTAAAAGAAAAAAAATTTTTATATTAATTTATTAATGTCTTTAAATTCTGCGTACTTCCAGATATTCTAAATCAGCTTCATCGATACCATCACCATCAACATCAAATACAGATATCATAAGGTTTAAGAAATCTTGTAACTTTTGTGCCATTGTCCGAGACCATGGTGCTCCCCATTCCCCAGATGGTCGATCAATTAGTTTACTCTGCTGCGGCCGGACAGACACACCGTGCCATGCTTTAATATCAGGAGATTCAGTAGTAAATCATGGCAAAAAACTATAAAGGGTGTCATATTTAAGAGATGGCGCGATGGTTTCAAAGCAGCTAAAGTTTCAGAAGCAAGATTTAAAGAGTTCTTAAAAAAAATGTGTCAACCCAATCTAAAACCTATCATTGTTGGGTGGCAAAATTACGTTCGTAATGATGTATCTGTACAACTAAATAGAGAGCTAAGAGATCTTAATCGAAAAATAAAATACGCGAAACAACAACTGGGTGTAATTGAAGGAAAATGCAACCGAGCAAAGACAAATATAAATATGCACAAAATACAAATAGAAAACTTAGTACTTGCTGAAGTGGTTGAAAAAACAAAACTTGAAGAGCCTGGGCGGAATCCGAAGCAGTTAAAATCAGCTGCAAGTAGTCTTGCAGCATGTATTTTGAAGTTTTCATCTTTTTTGACAGAAAAAATGTATTATGCAAAAAGTGAAATAAGTAAAGTTGATCCATTGAATATATGTTTAGATACTATAGCACCTCCACCAGGCTCTGAATTTGCAAAAATATTTGAGGATAACTTTGATCAAGCTGAGTCTTTAGAATTCAGCGACGATGATGTAGATGTTGTATTTCCATTTGATTTAGTATCCGGTATGAGACTGGCACATTGGGCCAACCATGCAGTAAAATCTTATTATGATAATTCAGGCACAGTATTATCAAAACAACCAGACAGTGATAGATTAGATGGCATGATATATGAAAGTGGTGACGATTTAAAATCAGGAAAAACATTTGAGATACTTGCAAAAGCATTAGTACCATACCAATTACAAGATGCAATGGCATTCACTAATCGCAAAAAATCAAGTGACTTGTTTCAAGCAGTAGTTAAAACTGTTACACCAGCATCGCAGAAAAGAAAAGAAATGTTAGAAAATGTCTTACGAGCATTTCAAAATTTAAAACCACTCGGAGTAGGACGGTTTATGACCATTGATGATTTATTCATAGCGGATGAAGACGATGATCAGAAAAGTAATGCTTCCAATGGCGCGCATGCACGTATGGTAACTATGTATATGGGGGAACAAATTGATCTAGAAGATAACACAGAGCAGCTGCAGTTCAATTTTTTGATAAACATCCTAGATTCATGTTGCGGTGTGAAGCCACCGAAGGAAAAGATAGACACTATGCTGAAATTGATGCAATTGTATGAAGAAGACTTTGGACCACTTACAGATATTTTAAAGAATGGAATCTTGTGTCGTAAACGTTTAGATGTTGATCCAGAAATATTAGCAAATGGAAAAGGTTTAACGGAAGCATCATCAGGTATTCTCTTGGTTTCACAAAAAAAAGAGCATGAACATGATGATGAAAAAAAAATTCTACATGCGGTTCAGCGAAAACGTTTAGAGTCAGAAACAAGTAATACCTCTGATAATAGTGATGACGAGAGTAATGACGAATCTTCTGTCCCGACAATAGATTATAAAACAATTGATGTACATGATCTATCACAATATTTAATAACACGCTCGTTATCAATAAATGAATCTTTAAACAAAATTGTTGCGTTGCATCATTCTACAATAGAACAACGGCAACTTTGGCGAGAATGGAAATCTGCCATCAGAAAGTTGGGTTGGAGATCAATGTGTCATACTCTTCTTTCACAAAAAGTAGCTGTTGAGGAACATGTTGATGATGGCAAATTTACCAATGTAACACTTGCGCAGATTCAAGATGTACTAGAACAGGCAGGCGAAACTAACGCGGATGTGCAAAAACGGACAGTAGATGAAATTAAGCAATTATTAAAGGAGCATTTAGCGGTATTGGAGCAGATTTTTGTGCATTATTGCACGCATGGGAGTGGTGGTAGCAATGAAAGCATGGATCGTGGAGAATATTGGAGATTTATTCGTGACATCAAAGTAAAACATAAAAGGAGACTCACTAGCGTCGATGTTGATTTAATATTTACAGCAGCAAATGTAGATAGGGATGATGATGATGATGATGACCGGGAGGAACATTCCCAAGAACTTTTACCAATTGAATTCAGCGAATGTTTGGTGCGTTTAGCTGTCGCAAGATTTGACCAAGGCCCAGTTATTATGCGGCTAACCCGTTTATTTGAATCACATGTCTTGAAGAATGCTTGTTCAACTAATAAAAACATTTTTAAACGGCAAATTGAAACGGATAAAGTGAAAACAGTGTTTTCTAAATTAAAAAAGCCATTGGCTATTATATACAAAGCATACGCAAGTGCGGACCAACAAGATGATGCGGTAAATAAGAAAGATTCAATAAATTTAAACGAATTTCTATTAATGTGCAAACAGTTAGGCATTTTAAAAAGTGGTAGCAATCTATCAGAAGTTGCTGCAACGAAAATATTTGCACTTGTACAAGGGAACGAAATACTTGAGGAAACAGGTCTCGGAAAACCACCAAAGGTTCCTCGAAAAAAAGTTGAAATTGATCCTGAAGTTGCCGCACAATTTGATGGCTCGGCAGAAGAGTCGAATGCAGCGACGGTTATTCAAGGAAGATTTCGTATTAGGCAAGCACAAAAAGTTGTCGCGGATAAAAAACTAAAGAAGAAAGAAGATGAACAAACTGAAATGAGTTGGTCAGAATTTATGGAGGTAATAGCTGCATTAAGTTGCTATGTCGTGACAGATCCATACCGGACAATTGATAATAAGTTGGAAATTTTCATTTTAAATAATATTATTACTCCAGCGAGCAAATTTGAAAAAGGTGGATTGTTTGATGATAAAATGTTGCGAATGTTGCTACCTTATGTCCCAGTTCCAAATAGCCCAAAAGCAAATGGAACAGGCGGCTCACCGAGAAAGTCACCAAGTAAATCACCTAAGAAGAAGATGAGATGAGATGATGAAGATGATGGTCAAGTTCAATGTCAATGCAAGCCTGTATTTAGAGTATAATAGTATCATTATTATGATGAATTAGAGCTATAATAATGTGCACATTTTAACTTATTTAAAAAATAAAATAGACTATAATAGGTAATATTAGTAATTATTAGAATAACTGATATGATTTTTTTCGTTCTTTATTCGTTTAAATTATACTGTTTAAAATAGTAAGTAAATAGCAGGCATAACAAAAAAAATAATTTATGAGTACAAAAATAATATTGCAAAATTATTATTTTTATTATTATTATATATTATTATTATATGTATTAATATGTTTGCATGTGTAATTAATACTATACATCTACGTTTTCTCTGGCAATTTTATTAGACGACTTTAATAAGTTATTATAATATCCACCATGACCATATCTTTTTGTTTTTGCGAAATTAATGCTATTCAAAAGTTCTTTGGTATCCTCGTTCAATTCCCATAATTCATCGTCTATTGTTACATCATTGCTAGATAATGGTAAAGTATCCTCCATCTCTGTCATTTTATCCGCTTGAATATTATCAAATTTTATAGTATCATATGCAAAATATTCCAATGCTTTTCTTACCATATCGATTTTTTCCGGTGAGATTCCAGTTGTATGACAATGTTTCTTCTTCTTTCCCCCTTTCCCAAAAACTCCTCCTTTTGTATGTATGTAAGCAAGTATGTATGTCAGCAAGTATGTATGTAAGCAAGTATGTATGTATAGTGGGAAAAAATATATATTTACCTTTTTTCGTTTTTGTCCACCCACAACCATATGCTGGTGAAACTGTTGCAGATACCTTTCCAGTATATAAATATCCAATTTCAACTTGTCCTTGGAATTTTCGAGCAGCACCCATTGCCATTTCATAGGTTGCACTGTTTTTATCTTTTTGAACATAAAAATCAAAGTTAACAAATTGTGCTTTGTCAACCATCGTTGCCATCTCGTAGTTTTCCATCATTGACTGGGGTACTTGCCACTGAATCAACTGCTTTTTAATATCTTCCCATTTCGTACTCTTTGATGTGTGAACTTTTACTATACTATTGCCATTTATTGCAGGCGGTGTGGCCAGGTAACATCCACATGGGCGTGGACATTTATGGCGTGATTTTAAACGTCGTCCGTTATCATCTGAAAACAATTGTCGTTTCTTTTTCTTTTTCTTTTTCTTTTTCTTTTGTTGTTTGGGCTTTCCCGCGCCTTCGGGTATATTTGATACGCTACCGGAAACTCCCCCACATTTCGCTTTTCCATATTCATTGTAACAATCCGGGTGCTTTGGCTCATTCCCAGGGTCTGTACAAACAATGCCTTCGTCTGGTTTTAACTTCGTACGTTTCGTATTTATAAATTTAATAAAGGAACTTTTTATTTCGTTTTCCACTGCTTGTACAATAGATGCACTTAATGCTAGTATTATAACAAACGTGATAGTAGAAGAGAATTTTATTATCAGCTGCATAATTTTATAACGTTTAGAAATATCAATCTGCTGTACTTTGTATCAACTCTGAAAGCAACTGTAGAAAGCGTTTGTTTTACGCACGTATGGGTTTTGTGTTCCAATGAAGGCGTTTGTTTTACGCACGTATGGGTTTTGTGTTCCAATGAAGGCGTTTGTTTTAGGCACGTATGGGTTTTGTGTTCCAATGAAGGCATAGCAGGCTGTCCACATTCCTCATATACCGGTATATTAGTTGTTGTTGTAATAATTTTATTATGAATTATTATTATTATTAATAATATTATTGGAGAAGAATTTATTATTATATTTTATTATTTTTTTTTTATTATTATAATACATTATAATAATTATTGTGTTTTTAAATGTTGAAGTAAAATCAAGGAAAATTCAACATTTTTTAACAAGTAATGGTGTGTCTATGGTAGCGTCGCATTCGTAATAAGAAGGTAAAACCATTACAGTCATTTTAAGGTGTTATACAATACAGTCGTCGGTAGCAGGTATTGCAGTATCATCTCCCTTGGTATATATATAATGATAGTATACCTTAAAAATAATAGTCTTATAATTTTGCTATATTTTGTGAAGTTTTGTTTTATTATTGTTGAATTGTAATAATAAATATAAATAATATGTTTTGTTGTTCTTCGAATAATAATAATAATAATAATAATAAAATAATAATAATATAATAATAATAAAGAACACAATTGTGGTACTGCTTCTTCTTATTTCGCGTACGTATCCCACTGCATGCAACTAGCTGTACCACAAGTCATAGAGCAAGTTGATTCTACGTTACATTTGCAATTACTGTATTGCATTGCCGATAGATGTATGTAAATATGAATGTTGAACATAAACAGCAACACGGGGGGACAGAAGCACAGTCAATGGTAAACGATGTTGTATTGCAACCAAAAGTAAAATTCTCCCTGAAACAACAGGAAGTGAGGTCTATGACTAATTGTGGTATAACTGTACTGCAAATGAAAGTTGCAAATGTATTTGCATTTATAGTTACTTTATTTTTTAATTACATAAGTAGTAGTGGTTTGATATCTCCTTATGGTATTGGTACGATTTCACGTAAACATCCAACTTCAATTACACCAGCAGGAGGTGCATTTGCTATATGGGGTTACATTTATTGTCTTCAACTCTGTTTCATTATTTATCAGTTTCTTTGGCCAAAGGCAACGGAGTCCGTAATTCTTCATGATGTTGGATTTTGGTACATAAGTACATGCATTTGTAACTCCCTGTGGATCATAATTTTTGTCCAAGGGACAACAGTCGCAATGTTCTTCTCAACAGTTACTATTTTTTGTTTACTTTTCTCCATATGTATGATTTACGTACGCACTGAATGTTGGAGAAAAACGCGCACCAATATACTTGAAAATGTTGTACTAGACATTCATTTCTCTATGTATGGCGGGTGGGTCACGGTTGCATCAATAGTGAATACTTCAATTTCCATTTCCACTGTTTGGGATGTAACGCCAGAGATAGCAACTATTTGTGGAGTATTGATGCTTATAGTTGCTTTCCTATTGAATATTTTTATTGTTTTATATCGTAAAGATCCAGTATGGGGCTTGGTATTGTGTTGGGCTACGTATTATATATCTGTCAAAGGAAAGGCGAATGATTCCATCCACACTAGTGCGTTGGTAATCTCCATTTTGATCGGGTGCATTTCAGCTGCGGTAGGAACGTTCATTGTCATCAAGTTACTTAGAGGTAGGAAGTCAACTCAAGATGAAGAAATTGAGGATCCATCAAATAAAAGTAGTCATCTCCTAGTAGAAGAAACGGTGGTTGCTGAAAATGTATAAACAATAACTACTTGAATTTATTGTTAAATAATATATTATTTTTTATGCACTTCCATTATTATTACGTGTTATTATATTATTATTTTTTTTTTTTAGTATATATTTTTTATTACCAGGTATTATTATATTTCGGTATAAAAGTAAATATTTTTTTTATTTATTTACACTATACAGTATAGTGATAATATTATTATTATTATTATTATCAATAATTATTATTACACCACCACTATTATTAATCTTTATAAAGAGAAGAAGTATCAGCAATCTGAAATCAGCAGATAGTAGAAATACCTTAATTAATACTCAATTTTAATTTAAAGGAATTTAAATTAATAAAGCTATAGCAATCTAATAAATCACACACCACCAAACGATGGAAGGAAGGTTGATTCTCCGTACTTGATAAACGATTTCTTGTATACTTTTCACCGGCTTTTACACTATCAAACGCCTTCGTATAAGTTGATCGGAAGGCCAAAAGAAGAGTTTCATTATGAATAGTCTTAATTATTCGCCATGCCTCCAACTTGGTATTTTAGTAACTTCCTATCACACACTACTACTATTTTGTACTTATTTGGATTTAGATTTTTTCTATACCAAGCCTATATATTTTTTGGATACTACCTAGTACTTAGGTAGAAGAAGTGTCGTTAAAACTGCCAACTTAGACACGCTTGCATTAATACAACACATTCACCATTGTATTGCATTATAGAATTATTTTTTTCATCTCAATGCTTGATACCATTGATTACTATGGACGATGGATATATAATTTTATTTTGTTGTGCTGTAAAACGAATTACCAACAACTATAATTACTATGATAGTTGTGACACATGTGTACACATGGCAGGCATACGCCATCGTTCATGGTTGGTATCAAAACAACTTGTATTAACTGGGCTAATCATAATTGTTGTTGTTACAATTAACATTTGTTTCAATACTTAGATATCAATTGTTCAACGCATACACATACAAGGCACACACACACAAAATATATAGATAGATAGATTATAGTATTGTAACCATATTGTTTACATTTGTGTGTTTTGATTTCCAGTTCAATTAATCTTGCTCGGTACACAAACAGCAACTCAAACAGAAGAATACAGGAACATTTTAATACAAGTGCATTGGGTATTTACAATTATCTATTTAATTGAAACAGCTTTGCGATTATTGGCATTTGGTATAAAACGATTTGCATCTCAATTTTGGAATATGTGGGATTTTCTTATTGTTGTTTTGATGTTTGTGTTACCACTGTCGTTGAACACGTACAAAGGGGTTGGCGTTTTGCGAGCATTACAATTTTCAAGAATTACAGTATTGCTAAGAAAATTCCATGGTATCGAAAAGTTATTTGACGTGCTAGTAAAAAGCATCCCACCAATGCTAAATGTCACCGCGTTATTTTTATTGTTAATCTACGTGTTTGCTGTGCTGGGAATGCAATTTTTTGCGACAGTGAAAAAAGGTAAAACAAATGATATTATTGCTGATTTCACGACATTTCCACAGGCCGTAGTTAGCCTCTATGAAGTTGTTGCAGGCGAGAATTGGATGAATTTTATGCGTGATATGTCTATATCTTCGCCATCATGTACAAAAGTATACCCAGTAGCAAGTGATAGTTGGATAGGAACAAAAACTCGTACAGATTGTGGTGATAGTGTATTTGCTCCGATGTATTTCTTTGCATTTTTCATTCTTGTGTTTTGTGTATTTTTAAATTTATACGTAGCTACAATTTTAGATACATTTAGTGCAATTGCGGCTACAGAACAAAAGAAACACCACAAGCACGCAAAGGCAGAAGTTACAATCACGTATGAAGATTTTATGGCATACCGTGACATATGGCAACATTACGACCCTTACTCTACTGGCACAGTTGAGAAGTCAAAAGTGAAACATATTGTTCAAGATTTGTATGATCGTGAAGATTGCTCTATTGGATTTGATATTACGATGAAAAAATCATGGTTAATGAAGCTACTTGCGAAGTTAGACTTAGAATTTAAATTAACAAAATCATCTTCATCAACAGCAACAGAAATACCAGAATCACCAAAACGTGGTGGTTCCGCAGCTGTCTACCCAGCAAGTCCTAAATCAGGTAAATCGGAAGAACAATTAATATCGTTTCATTTATTATTACAAAAATTATGCCAACAATATGTTCCCAAAGATGCTCTTGGTGCAGAGGAATATGTAAAAGAAAGAATGCAAGGACAATTAGTTGCGCGAGTTATTAGTGCCATGAAAATTCAACACGCTGTACGTGCATGGTTGAAAAGAAAAAAAGACGGCAGTTTAATAGACAAAATTAAGAAACAAATGAAAGAAGAGGAGAGAAATTAATCAAATAAAAGGCCCTAACACATTTATAGCCTGAAAAATTAAGTACGAGCGTAAAAAAAACATTATTTAATTTAAATAAGTTAAGTACTTACGTTACGTGCACGAAGTACATCATATATGATATCATACGTTATGTAACTTGTACGTTGGTAATAGCTCAATAAATTCTACGCGTAAAAGTTACAGATATCATATCTATTATTAAATAAAAATGTAAAAATAAACCGTATATTACAGGTGCATAGTACATCTTCTTCTAAGTATCTCATTACTACCTTTGGTCCTTGGTTTCGTAATATACAAGTTTTACGTTTCCATACATTTTTATTTTCATTTTTCTGGACGAATGCGTGCTAAATTATCAATAGAAATGCTCAATACAAGACCTTTACCCTTATCACTAACCTTCCATCTGTTCTTTTTATCTTCCACTTTTCCTTCAACTAAAACAATATTCCCATTTAATTCAGGCCTACTGGATAACCCTCTTAGTTTTACATAATCCCCCGCCTTTACTTGTCCAGGTTTACGGCATGCTTTATTATGTCCATTGTTCCAATTGTTTTTTTGACATTCTCGTGAGCAATAATATGTCATTTTACATCTGGCACATGAAAGAAGTTTAACATTTTGTTTCCCGCAACAATCACATTTATCACCTCCTACTTTCATTCTTTCCATAATACTTATACATGTATTCATATCTGTTGTTGCAGTTGGTTGATAGTTCACTCTCATAGGCTCGCGTGGGATTTTTGTTCCGTCGCTACGAAATGTAGGATTAGTACTTTTTGTATATGAATGCGTTAATGGATTTTCTAAAATATTCAAATTCTTTATTAAGTCAGACTTTATATTTCTTTGTTCTATTATTAATTTTGTTGACATATTTCTCACGGTCATTGTAAGTGGATCTGAAAATAAATGAATTGAGTTTTTTTCTGATTCTGTTAATGAATTAATTATTTCAATTCCAATTCGGTATGAACGTGCTGCAGATTCTCTCCTATTCATATCACAACGAAGAACACCATAGTGAAAACTTGCAGCAGCTCTTAACAATTTTCTTTCCTTTTCATCATCTCTAACTTTCTTTAAATTATTAAAATCATTTTCTATTTCTTTTAATGAGAATCTTCGTTCTGTGTTTATAATACTGCAATATCCACTAAAGTTATTATATCGATATTGCCAATTGTAAGGTGCTATTTGAATAGATGCTATGTATTTGTCGGCACATAGCCTCCAATTTCCTTCCTGCCCTGCAACTGCTGATTCCTGTAAATATTTCATTGCTTGAAGTTCGCTTCTTCGATTTCTCTGCAGGTTTGCTGCAATTAATGATTCCTGTAAAGATACCAATGCATCAAGCTCTCTTCCTCTTCGAACTACTTCTCTTCGATTTCTCTCACTAGCACTACTATTAGAAAGACCACGACTATTAGCCCCACTTCCACTGCATTCTTTTTTCTTTGACTTTTTTCTTCTATTTTTCTTCCCCATGGTACTAACTAAAAAAAATCTTGTTATACAAATGTACAAGCGTATAATAAAAATCGCAAATCAAAAGATTGTGATTACGATGGAAGTGTGATAAATCTTGTATGTTAATTGCGTTGGTACGTATTGTCTGTGTCAGTTGTTCGACGTGTGATGCCACGGGCTTTTGGCAGAGCAGTGCTTTATTATTAAATGATGAACTATTGTCATATAATATTGCCATATTGAATTAAATCTGCTGCCGTGAAGCGCGCCCCCCTCGAGAGAAAAAAAAAGAAGTACAATTTGAGTGTACTAAAAATATACTTTTGATAGGGAAACGACTAAAAAAGTCGATCATTTTGCAAAAATATTGACAATAATTAATGTCAATACCTTTAAAAACAACTATAAGTTGCAGAGAAGACGAAAATAAATTTGATAGATAGATTTACGCGATTTTGCACTTTTTGGCACTGGGACTTTTCTGGTACAAAGTCCTTAAAAATTATGGTCAAAAAAGTTTATTTATGTCAACGCTATGTACCTACTATTCATAACATAACACAGCACTATAGAAGTCGGTACATATTCAAAAAATATAAAAAAATTAAATGAATAAATATAATTGGAATAATAGTGTCTAATAAAATTGTAAATTCGTTCATTATATTGCCTATCAATATTGTAGTAGGTTATAGTCTAAAATAGTTAAACACATTTTGGATTTTGGCGCATTTACGAGGACATGTTTTACTAAAAATACTAAAAAAATCGATAGAATAAATTTGTGAAAGTGATTCCCTATCAAAAGTATAATTGTTAGTATACTCAAATTGTACTTTTTTTTTTTTTTTCGAGGTTTGACGGCGCGCCTTCATTGCAGATTTAGATCTGATCATGTCAATGTAGCCATGGATATTTTGTCAGACGACAACTTGACGTCACAGAAGACAATATATTTATGGTACCGTATAGAATTGCTCAAAACGTAAGATACTTATTACAACTCGATAGCTGTAAAATTAGGGAGAGGTACACTCGGAGACATATTCATACTTAAAGCACACACACGTACGTTATGTCATCTTTAGTTAGTCGTTGCGATGACGGTGGTAGTAGTTCGAGTGAAATAAATTTTGAAAGAGCCAGTTGGTTGGATGTTACAATGATTACGTTTGCGTCACCATCTGATGAAAAAATGGCAAATGCTCCGCTAACTTTAAATACTAATATTGTATGGGATGAGCGTCTTCTTCCATGGGATAATCTACATGCATATTTGATCAACAAAGAAAAACGAAAACGAAAAACCGTTGCTGATGGTATCGAAAAGGAAAAGGCATTAAATATTGAGAAAGATATTGAAAAAGCGAAGGAAAGGGCAAGGAAAAAAGATTTTACGCACGAACAAGGCTGGGATACGCGTGATGCATGTCGTGTAAGTGAATTATGGGATGGATTATTTCTTGGTAACATGAATAGCGCAGGAAGTGAAGTTTTTATAGAATCAAATAATATTGGTGCTATCTTGAACGTAACTCCAAATATTGCTCAATATTTTCACTCAATAAAGAACAGACGTATAGATATTGCCGATTCAGCAGATGCACCGTGGGAATGCAGGTTAATGGAAGCGATGGATTTTCTTGATCGATGCTATGCATCAAATACAAATGTTTTGGTGCATTGTAGAATGGGGCAAAGCCGTAGTGTTAGTTATGTTTTAGCTTGGGGAATGTTGCGTTTCAAGTATCCATTACGAAAACTAGAAGATAGTCTAAATATAAAAAGATATGGTGGTATTAAAGTAAATGTTGGTTTTCGTACACGACTTGGAATGATTGCTGAAAAATTAGGTATGGTAAATATGAATTCTCGATCTTGTATTACAGCGAAACGCAAGAGATATAGCGAGGAATTTGCATTTGCATCATACCGACGCCCAGCCGATTGGAAAGGAAGAACTTATAATGCAAGTCGACCTCCAAGAGTTACAAGGTCACGCCCAGGGTTTTTGTCACTCAAGCTTGTGTTTCAAAAGCTTCAGGCAAAGAATTTTATTGGTATTTTATACAGGGAAAAAACATATGGGAAAATGAACTCAGATGGATTTATGTTACTTGAAAACGACAAGGTAGTCCCGCCTTTGCATTGGGAAGTTCGAGTTGCAAACTCTGGAGCTAAGAATTTCAATAAATACTCAGCTATTGTAGATATCGATGGAAAAAAATTAAAGGAACCTCTAAATGTGAGAGAATATCGAGTAGCCAATGCAGCTTATGTTGATACAATCGCAGCTGAAACAAATGCTTCAAAAAACAATGATAGCACCACCAACGTAAAAACTACCGATGTAAAACCTACGGCAACTGCAACAATAGCACCAAATACTGTCCAAGATAACAGCAACAGCTATACTGCCCCTGTTAGTACATTTGGTAGGGAAAATGTCGTTGTTGCAGCGCCAAAACAAGGCCCGGTAACTATAGTGTAAAAAATAATAATAATATTTTTATCTTCACTCATTAATTTAAATACACTCGCGAGTAAAATTTTATACGGTGTCGTATCCTGTTGATCATATACTGCTGTTACTTATAGAATATTTTATATATACCTCGTATGTATAAATGTGAAATTTTCATCAACTAGACCTACACCGAGGGTAAATTTACTCACGTGTGTATGATATTTTAATAAATTTGAAATACTTTCTTCTCAAATTAAAATAAGTTTATTTATTATTAATATTTTTTATATAAGAAGGCTTATCATAATATAAAAGTATAAAATAATTTTAAATATTTGAAAATATTTAATTGTTGCGCGTATTTTTGTCGGTACACACACATATTTTTTTATTTTGATTTTTATCTTTTACTGAAACATACTGAGATAAATATGGTATTTCAGTTGTGCCGAACAATTAACAATCAAAATATATTTTTTGAAGAAATATTTTTTTATTCATGACGACTTTTCTTATTTTGAGGTCCATCACCATTTTTACTATCCATCTCTTGATACATCTTTTCAATCATATCCACATCACGTTTACACCCTAAAAATATAGGTGTACGACAATGTATGCCGTCGGGTTGTTTATCCAAAATACGTGTTCTTCCGTCAATTGCACGTCCACCTGCCTGTTCGCATATGTATGACATTGGATTGCCTTCATACAGTAACCTTAATTTCCCATTTGGACTTTTGCTATCCCCTGGATACATAAAAACACCGCCATATAGCAATGTTCTATGTACGTCGGATACCATACTACCAACGTAACGTAATGAATATGGCTTTTTCCCATTTGATTTAGCTTCCTCAACAAATTTTGTTGTCGCTGCATCCCAATAGCGACTATTACCTTCATTTACACTGTAAACCGTTTTGGGTTTCTCTGGTATTTTAATATTTGGATGAGTAAGTAAAAATTCACCTATAGAAGGATCTAGAGTAAAGCCATTGACACCGTTACCAGTCGTCATAACTAGTTGTGTTGAGCTTCCATACATACAGTATCCAGCTGCAATTAATTCACTACCAGGCCTTAAAACATCACCAGTACCAGGAGTTTTTCCCGGCATACGTTTGTAAACACCAAAGATAGTTCCTGTGGAAACATTACAGTCAATATTGGAAGAGCCGTCAAGTGGATCAGTTGCAACACAATAGATACCTTGTAACGCTTCTTCAATGATTAATGGGTCTTCTAACTCCTCTGATACTAAGACGCATAATTCCCTAGAAAATTTTAACGCGTTGATAAATACATCATTCGATAATAAATCTAACTTTTTGACATCATCCCCAGTAGAATTCGTCGATCCATCAAGCCCAAGAACGCCAATAATTCCAGCTTTACGAACCGCTTGTGCAATTGTTTTACAAGCTAGCTGTATGGACGCCATCAACATAGGAAAACCAGCACCATTTCGTTCTGGATTTTGTGTTGCTAACAAGTGACGCGTTAATGTCAATGGATCTGATGCAATAGCCATAGATGACATAATGATGTATGCAGTAAGTTTCTCCGATTTTAATTTTTTTATTTGATAAGTGCCTGTATAAGTAATTGTATATCGTAAATATCGTCTTGATCGATATGGTTTGTATCACCTTCCAATGTATGGAAGAATCGATAAACTGTATATAGTATTGTATTATTATGGTATTATTATTATTATTATTTTTATTATTATTTATTATTGCATGTATGTACCATCTTCAATTGTGTTTTTGCATTGCTGTGTAGTACATTAATTTGTAGGTATTTTTACTATTGGTAATTATTTTTTTATTTATATTGCTACCACAACAATAAATTTATGTATTTTTGTATAGTGGTCAATGATAAATAAATTATAAATAAACTTCGGCTATATTACAAAAAATCGGATATTCTTCGTATATTCATCAAAATAACTATTGGCTATTTTTGGATTTTTTGTAATATCCAATACCTCTCTATCAAATATGCATAAATTAGTATACTAAATTAGTACTTAAATTAATAATCCTTTACAAGGAGATACAAAACAACTTCGGCAATAATTTTCTTTAAAATAATTTCTTTCAATTATAAATAGAGTAACTATTATTATATTATAAATATTATTTATTATTATTATTATTATTGTTATAGGTGTAATAGTGAAATTAGGTTGTGATGGATGGTTCAGATTTCGTTATACAACAATAAGAAAGGAGGGGGAAACCTTAAATAATGTATGAGAAATTATTATTATATTAATTTAAATTACTACGACACATTTTGGCATGTTGCGGTCATTTGGTTGGTGCGACCGAAATGTATCGCTAGGTGGTGTATAGAAGTACATCTAGTAGCACCAGGTGGACGGTTGTCAATGGAAGCAAAAAGTACGGGAACGACAAATAATGCAGCGTGTTCTCGTAACCTCATTGGAATAGCAATACCATTTGTTATTGTTCAAACATGTTGGTGGTTGTACATGATGATAAATTTTGAATTATTTAATACTGTATTCATTGAAAGTGTTGGGAATTATTCATTACCTCGCTATACAATGACGATTGTGATGGTATTTGGAAGTATGGTTGCTGGGGCTACATCTGAAGGTGGGGCATCTATTGCATTTCCAGTAATGACATTAGCTTTAAATATAAACCCCGTGATAGCACGAGATTTCTCTTTTATGATCCAATCCATTGGAATGACTGCTGCTGCGTTTACTATTATATTTATGAAATTACGTCTAGAATGGAAATCAATTTTATGGTCATCTGTTGGAGGTACATTTGGATTAGTATTTAGCCTTGAGTGCATCGCACCATTTTTACCTCCACCATATTCAAAAATGTATTTTGTGACAATTTGGGCTGCATTTGCTTTGTCGCTTTATCTGTTAAATAAAAATAGAGATAGACATGTCTTTGAGATAATTCCAGAATGGAACGTTTCAATGTTACATTTTCGGTGTGGTATTGTCAATACAAAAATAATTATACTACTTGCTACTGGATTTGTCGGCGGAATATTGTCTGCTATTAGTGGTAGTGGTATCGATATTTGTACCTTTGCGGTATTAACATTATTGTTTCGTGTGTCTGAAAAGGTAGCTACTCCAACATCAGTTGTTATAATGGCTATCAATACTTGCGTTGGATTTTTTTGGCGAGGTTTAATTCAGAATCAAATAGAGATAGAATCATGGAGATATTTTGCCGTATGTATTCCTGTTGTAGTAATTGGTGCGCCTGTAGGCTCATTAATTAGCAGTTTTTTAAGTCGCTTATGTTTAGCAAAACTAATTTATATTTTAGATGCAATTCAATTGGTGGTTGCTGTAATTATAATACAGCCATGGAATATAAGCATTTTTCTTACTGTGTCTTCCATTGCGATATTCTTTTTATTTGCATCATTTTTTTATTATATTTCTGCAATTGATGTAATTAAGAAAAATAAACCGACAGAGAATATATACTCGTGTGAAGTGTAGGAATACTTCATTTGTGTTGTAAAGTAAAAAAATATATATATAATCCACCAGCACATTTGCAATTGAATGTATCTGGTGGAATTGAAGGTATCAAAGAGAAATACAACAATATCGGGATTTGTGATGATATTCAAATCAACATCATAATAATGGGAACATCTATAAATGTACTAATGCTGATGTAAAAATAAAATCTGGTGCCTTTGAATTTCATTATCAATTTATTGCCAGGATCTAAATTGCCCAATGTGGAATGTTGAATCAAATTTGAGACTACCGTGTAGTATTATACACACTATCAGGACACACTATCAGATTTAGTCCCTCATGAATCTGTAAAATGTCAACAACTATACATTTTTTGCGTTGAGTGTCTCCCGTTACAACGGCTCAGTACGGAAATTCTATTTACATTCAGCCGTTCCAAACTTTTTAGACTTTATAGAAGAAGTTTCACTTGATGAATTAAATTATTAATAAAATTTATGACATTTCCATAAGCCAGTTCTTCATATTTAATAAGATTTATCATTTTAAACATCAATTTTATGTGCATAAGTCCTAGCAAAGTTTTTAAATTAAAATATAATAGTATAGAAGATTATTATTATTAATAAATTAACACGTACATATAGGTGGTTATTTTTTTAATTGACCCTTAGCTCAGCGCCCTTTTAACATTTTAAATAAAAAATACTGCCCCTTAGATTATTTTTTGGAATCACGTAAGGAATTGCGTCACAAATCAGTTTCACCAATTTCAAATTATTACAGTTTTACAAACAACGATTAGCGCATTACTATTTATTCCATTTATATTGTACATTATTTGCTAAAAATAATATGTTTCTAAATGTTGTTACAATGTTCAAAACAATTATTAATATGGGCTTCAACTATTTCTTTTCAAAATTAGCAGCTATGAATGGAATACACATATTGACTGCGAATATGTTTAAACATTTTGATAAGGTTGTTTATGAAAGAAATGGGGGTACTTTAGCAAAATCACAACTTTGGTTGATTGACATATGGGGATATTTAAAAGACAAAAAGTATGGCAAAGCAGTAAAAGAAAAACCAGTTAGTGTAACAGAAACAATATAAGTTAAAAAACCAGAAAGATAAGCAAAATTAATGATTGACTCTAATCAATACTTATTTTAATGGGCTGATTACGGTTTTGGCCTGTTTCATATTACACTTTCACTTCTGACCTGTCGAAAAAAACTGGTCAAAAGTGTAAATATAAAAACAGGTCAAAAGTGTAGTAAATATCAAAACAGACCAAAACTGGAATTATACCAAAACCGGAATTTTCTCTATGTTATTTTGTATTAAAATGGATACGGTCAAGAACTGATGCTGTGTGGTGTTAGTATTCCGGATGATTATTTATTGCTGCATCATCATAATTAAATTCATTTTTTTTAATAATAATATAATAATAAATATTGTTGATTTTATTACTATTAGTATAGTGGTATTATAATAATTTTTGTGGTAGGAATCGCACAATCCATCCTGGAAATGTGATGGTGAAGATAAAGATCCCCCATTTCACAATCGTCTTGTCTTCACCCCTGATGATGAGGAAGCGGAAAGCGCGATACACCATAGACTAATTTAGTACCATCAAAATTAAAAACATATCTATGAAACAGTAAACATATATATATTATATATATATTATTATGTCTACTATGAAATCGAAGTTATTACAAGATGAGAAGCAATATATTAAATACAACGAGCCAGGAACAGAAAATAATGTTGTTGGCAACGGCAATAGTATGTGTAAAAGTCGTCAGGAAAACGCCAACGATAACAATTCGTTTGAAGATTTGAAATTTATTGTAAATTATTTAATAATCCAACCATTTATTAATTACAAGGACCAAAATAATAAGAGCAGTGGGTTGGATAAAAAAAACGATAGGACATACATTTATATTCGTTTATATTTATTCTTAGTTTTATTATTTGGAGTTGGTACAGAGTGCACCGCATCACTTATCATGTCAACTAACGGAGAATTTTATCGTTCTATTGTATCATACGACAAAAAATTATTTTTGTCAAATTTAACGTTAGCACTGATAGTAGTTTTATTTGTAGCAATACAAAAATCATGTAAAATGGTCTTTAAAGAAATGGTTGCATTACAGTGGAGGAAATATTTGGTAAAAATAGAAATGGAAAATTATTTCAATAGCAAATCTTATTATTATGCAAAAAAACTAATAAGTACACAAGATCAGCGTATAAGTCAAGATACAGATCGTTTAACAGCTGCGTTGTCAGAACTATACGCGGGGTCTATTGTCTTACCAGGCGTAATAGTATATTATACGATACGTTTAATGTATATGTTTAATTGGGTTGTTCCATTGGCTTGTTTTATTTTTTTCCTTGTTGGTTCATCTATTAACTGGTGGTGTGTGCACCGAGTTGTCCCGTATGTTGTCAAACAAGAAAAATACGAAGGTTTGTTTCGATACAATTTATTTTGGATACAAAAACATTCAGACTCCATTATCTTGCTAAATAGCAATTGCAAAAACATTGAACATAAGGATGATAAAAATTATATTTTATATTCATTTAATAAAATTATTGACAATCAACTTGCAATTATATACAAACATTTGCCTATGTATTTATCATCGCAATTATTTGATTATTTAGGCACCATAGTAAGTTATGCTGCCTTGGGGATTTTTATATTATACACTACATTAGGTGCAAATGCGAACGATGACGATGCATCAAAAGTAGCTGAAAGAGTTAGCAAAGGAACATTTGCTATTTTATATCTTATAAATTCATTTACATCATTATTTGATTTGAATAATTACGCATCAAAAGTAGCAGCATATGGCAAACGTGTAAAACCAATGCTATTATTATCATCTAATAATGGTATTCAAAGATTAGACGACAATGGACTTGCAATTAAAGGACCCGTATCACCACCACTACCCAACACTGCAATGTTAATGCAATTATCTAATGTAACCATTTCAATACCAACATTATCCAAACAACAACAACAACACGAACAAAAAAACATAGAAAATAGTATTACGGCTGACAGCAGCAGTAGTAGTAGTTGCAGCAGCAGCAACAACAATAAAAACAACATTAGTTCCCAGAAAGTGAATCGCAACGGAAAACTACAGGATAGCAAAATTCTAGCGACGAATATTAATTTGATGGTTGAAGCAAATAAGAATATTATTTTTTTCGGTCCAAGTGGATGTGGCAAGTCATCATTAGTAAAAGTTATAGCAGGCATTTGGAAACCTTTATCCGGTAGCGTGTATCATGGAAATGTTCTTGATGGAATATACGTTGCACCACAGGAACCGTATATATTTCAAGGCTCTTTTGAATCATTATTATTTTATGGTATGAATAAAAATCAACGTGTAGACAATCAGAAGAACGGAAACTATTTGGGTCATGTGATGAAATTGTTAAATTTAAATGTTTTATTAAATCGTTGTAATGGCAATTGGAAAAAAATGCATGATTGGCCAAATGAACTAAGCAGGGGCGAGAAACAACGTTTATCAGTTGCAAGGTTATTATTGAAAAAACCATCATTGGCTATTTTAGATGAAGCAACTAGCGCATTAGATGCGAGCATGTGTGAGAAAATATACCGACAGTTTCAAAAAGATCGCATTACTGTCATAACAGTTGCTCATTACATGGAGCATTTAAGAAAATTCCATACTGTTTTATGGAAATTTCAAGTTGACACTAATTCTATTATCAGCCGCGATGCCACTGTTGTTGGTTAATTTCAATAAATAATTATAATTTAGTTGGTGGTACTGCCGTTTGGCGATTTTCCCTCACTTCCTATCACACTATACTTGTTAGAGTAATAAAATAAAATTATATAGAATACAAAAATGGTATTGTCTTAAGTAGAGTTGCCAAATGGCAGTTTTTGCGTTAACATAGTCATACCCTTGACTAAATTGCCTATTTAATAACCTAACAATTAGTAGTATATGCCATACAAGTACAATTCCTGTTTCCTAAAACTGGCAAATGGACTTTTTGTTCTATGGTATCCCATGCCAGAGTGTATTAACTTATTGCACACCAGAATTTTTTATTTAGTAATTAGCATGGGCATAGGTACCGAAAAGAAATTTTAGAGTTGTCAAAGTTAATAAAAAACACTTGCAAAGCCCGAAAGCAAATTTTGTAGAAAAATAATTTCACTTGAAATAGACTCCACTGGACTCAATACTTTTACCACAAAATAGCATACAACAAAAAGTCCATTTGGACTTTTCGCAGCATTTTCTATCAAAAAAAAGAGTGAAGGAAATATATTTTAACATGGGATAGCATACAACAAAAAGTCCATTTGGACTTTTTTTGGAGTTGGTATTAAAAGTCGAAAATACAAAAAACACTGAAGGAAATATATTTTAGCATGGGATAGCATACAACAAAAAGTCCATTTGGACTTTTCGCAGCATTTTCTATGAAAAAAACACTGAAGGAAATATATTTTAACATGGGATAGCATACAACAAAAAGTCCATTTGGACTTTTTGGGTTCGGTTGGGTTGCTACGGTAAAGTTGAAGTAAACAAAATATATATATTTTAGCATGGGATAGTATAGGAAAAAAAGTACATTTGGATGTTTTTTAAGAATTGAAAAATTATATAGTATTATAATGTATTACTATAGACTAATTATATTCCTTCTCCTTCATGGCTCAATGCACACTTCTTTACGCATACATGTAGAGAGAAAGCAACAAAGATGTTATACGTATAATCACTCTTGTCTATATCCATTTATTGATAAAAGCGTGAGTTAAATTAAAAAGTAACATATTCTTATTGTAGATTTTTAAGTAATTATCTTTCGTGCTTATACAACAAAAATCCATTTATTGATAAAAGCGTGAGTTAAATTAAGAAGTAACATATTTTTATTGTAGATTTGTAAGTAATTATCTTTCGTGCTTTTTACAACAAAACAATTTTTTATTTTACTAACACTTTAACTTAATTGTTGTATATTTGGTCGTCTTTGGTCGTTCTATATTTGGTCGTCGTATATTTGGTTGTCTTTGGTTGTCGTATATTTGGTCGTGTATAGATAAGTCAAAGTACATTGTAGACTTACCGACTTCCATATTTTTATTGTAGATTTGTAAGTAATTATCTTTCGTGCTTATACAACAAAACAATTTTTTATTTTCCTAACACTTTAACTTAATTGTTGTATATTTGGTCGTCTTTGGTCGTTCTATATTTGGTCATCGTATATTTGGTTGTCTTTGGTCGTCGTATATTTGTTTTCGTATATTTGGTCGTGTATAGATAAGTCAAAGTACATTGTAGACTTAATTTCTAATTTAATATCATTTACTCTTCGTATTGCCACGAATAATGTCACAAGATATATTGAAGGAAACGCGCACGTGCGCTCTATTAAAAGCACTGCAATGCACCCCAGCTACATTAAATTGTAAGTTTAGTGACTTTAAGAAGTTAAATTACAATTACGATGATGACAAACAACCAACTTTTTGGGGTTTACTACAATACTTCGGGTGGGAAGTCGACACCCAATCAGCGTCGGCTTCCCAATATCTTTTTATGAATAAAAAGATAAATGTTACAGGAGTAACACTGCAATCTATGTTAAATCATGAGAGGAAAAAACACAATATTGTAGATACCATACCATACAATTATATACACAATGTTATGTCACCATTGAGTTGCAACAATGCTGAATGTGACTGGGAACGTATTACTTACAACTTCAACCGATTATCAGAATTTTACAACAAACATGATGAGGTATATAATGGAGTATATTTTGGCAAGTTAGGGGAAGTTGGAAATGTGAACAAAGAAAAAAATGGGTGTGTCGGCGAGCTCATTAGTAGTCAATTTATAAATTTTGTAATTGAATTGATCGCCTCCGCCGCCTCCGCCACCTCATTGGAATGCAAAAACACTTGCCAGATATTGACCATGGATTTTGTAATAAAAATACAAAATACCAATTATCGAACTTGCGTTGAAGATATGCAACATTGGAAGAAACTACCGAAGGCAGAATATTTTGAAAATGGTACAATTTATTTTGTTTTCAATCCTTCAGGACAGCATTATGTGCTCGTTGGATTCAACAAGAATAATATATCTGTTTATGATAGTTTGATAGGTGAAGATCTAAATAAATTGTTAAAAGACGAAAAAAAAGAAATATCCTTCATCGATGCAACCGCTGTTTTAAAAAGAAAAATTATGAGGAACAATAAACGGAAAAACAAAATATTAAACAAAGTATTAATCATGGTAGAAAAAATTATTCGATTTATGAACTTAACTAATACCGTAGCACAGCCCACATTTCAGGCGTGCCTTCAACAATTACCCAAAAGCAATGATTGTGGTGTTGCAGCATGTGTGCACATGTATTTAATTTCAACAGGTGTGGCACCAATTCACCTAGATCTGAAAGAAGGTGGTGCCATTTTACGTGAGATAAGATATAAAATGTCGAACCTGCTAATTATGGATTTACTGAAACGTGTCGAAGTGAAAGAGGTAGCAGAAGAGGAAGTGAAAGACAAAGCAAAACACGAGGCGAAAGACAAAGCGAAAGAGATAGCAAAAGAGGTAGCGGAAGTGGTACCGAAACACAAAGCGGAAGAGGTAGGGAAACAGGTAGCGAACGAGGTAGCGAAACACGAAGCGGACGAGGTAGCGAAGGCCATTGACAAATATTTTGCAATGAACGGAGCAAGCAACAACGGAGCAAGCAACAACGGAGCAAGCAACAACGGAGCAAGCAACGAAGTACCGGCCGATGGACAAGACACTGGTCAAGATGATTGGCTTAAGGCGTTTTCATGCAGTGCTTCCTCTCTTAGTATGAAGTCAAAAAGTGCCATGCTTTATGCAGTCATTGATAACACATTGGATTTAGGATGCGAAAAAATGTATGATTACAAACCAACAGTAAAAGAATTCAAAAAGCAAATTGAAACAACAAATGAAATTCAACCATTAGCACTACATTATATTGACAGCAACACAAGAATAAAAGAAAACAAAAATTTTAATGAAATTGTAGATGAAATTAATAGTGACAGAAAAAGAGATCTAGTAGCATCAATCCCACTACATACATACATTATGGCGCAATGTAAATTAGTACAAGATAACGAGACTTCTAAATACGAAGCATTGAATAATGTATGCAGTAATAAGGAAGATACCTCACGAAGCTTAACACTTTTGATGTATGTCTGATACAGTAGCCAAATACTCAAACTCGTATTGATGTTTGTAAAGGGCCATCGAATGCAGGATCAGGTCATGAGTGAACAGAAAGCCACCACCACCATCGCTTGCTTTCTGATATTGACACACCTGTGCGTGTGTCAATGGCATGCTACGTTGCTTAAAAAATGCATTCTTTTTCTTCCTTGCATTCATAATTGGTTGCTTTCTTCTAAACCGTGTTGAACGTAACGCTGCATCAAATTCTATTTCTGAATTGTAGAAGTTGGTGGAACTACTTATGTATTCATCAACCTTCTTTTTTGCATCTTTGAACCGAGAGAAAAATGTTGAACACATTGGTTCACCTTGCATAGATATGTACTCGCCAATATTTATTATACCTCGCTGATTTCCAGCTTTCCAATTAATTGAACTACCGTGTACAATTGTAATTGTACTCGATATTCAATGTTAGGTATTGCCCTTGAACGTTGTGACGATGAACGCATTGCATTCATCTCATCCATCAACGAGCCTTGCATACATAACATTTCATATGTATTTAATCTCTCCGTTTTTCCCTGTGTATTTCTAAACAGTAACTGGACATTCTCAACAAAAAGATCCATCTCCATTCTTACACCATTGACTGTTCGTGCCAGAAAAGCCAGGCGATCTATTATTTGTTTTTCTTCTGGACCCATTTGCAGCCGGTCACGAAACATAAGCAACAGGAAATATATATATTTGTAAGAGTTGCTTGCTGCACAATTTAAGAGCAGTGTTTTTAGCAACTGCATAATTGTATGAATGTCTCCATTGCGCACAGCTTCTTCAAAATGCATAATGAGTTTAAACTGGAACATCCATTCCCACACACATGCAACTATTGGCATTTCCTTGGCTCTTTTGTGGATGTGCAATAAATATATATCCTCTGTAATAACTCCATCCTGCTGCAAACCCTTCGATGCATTTATAACTGCTTGTTGAAGGCCTAACAATACCATTCTCATTTCTGTAAATGCATCACGGGGTTTGCCAGGTTTCAGTACCCACATTATTTTTCCGTCAGTACTACGTCCATACTTTTTTAGAATCTCGACCAGAAACAACGAACCATATTCATCTTGGATATTTTGCAACAATTTGAACTTTGCATGCCACAGTCCTGGGATTATTCGGAAGGGAACATTCAATGCAATATTTAAATTATTCTGTTGACAAAGCAATGCCTTATCATATGCAGCACCAATACGTGGCACTGCAGATGATTTTATGAACGTAACTGTAAATGGCGCTGTTGTATTATTGATCAAATTAACAAGTACATCTAGACTAGCTGTTGCAACAATGGTCTCATTAATTTTATAAAACACATCTCCGATATCAATATTTAAACGCGCTTGTATTGCATTGTGATTTTGATGATTGCTGGCATCATATCCAACTACCTTCAATACTTCCATCAACCCACGTGATTTGTAACAAACCTGATCAACTTTCAACCCCAAACTTTTGGTTTCACCTGCCACTACAACGAGATCCTTTGTATCACCAGGTTGCACATTGTTGATGATGGATGCTGGTGTTGTTAGCAATGACTGTTGTTCTACATTTGCAAGATAGGTAGGCGCCCCATCACCAACCATATATCTACTTTGGCCTGTAGGTGTAAAATCATTTATTATGTTCATTACTGTACGTACAGTTTCTGCATTCCCTAAATTCATTTTTAGCATAGCAAATACTTCTGCATCATTTGCTTTCAAAATATGCGTGGCAGGTGATATATCCAACACTTCATCGTGGTGATCCACGAGGGCTCCTCTCTCTTCATTGCTCATAGTATTTTGCATTAACACAGAAACTGGTTCCAATACACCGTTGTCTTTTATTTCTTGCAACTGCTTTCCTAGTTCCTGCACACTATTGACACCAATCTGTAACAATTTCTTTGGTATATTTAAAAGATTGCCAACAACGTTGGCATGTGTTAATGCAACTCTTTGCAGCTCCGGTGGGTTCTTGGCAAATCTTGACTTTGGTATGGCCAGTCTTACTATGGTCACATAATGTGTCAACGAACCACTTTTAGACTTGAATTCCAAGTTATCATAAGCAAAAATTGCAACCTTGTCTTCCCCGATCTCATTTCCAAGTATGTTAATATTGGAATTTTCATTGTATACACTTTTCTTTGTTGCAAAATTTTTTATCGTTTTCCTAGTTCCAGTTATATTTAACGAATGCAAAGATTTTAACACAGCTGGTCTGCAATTGTTTGCATACAAACAACTACCAATAAGTTGTTGCATCGGAGACATGTATCGTCGTTTACGGATTTTCATTACCATATCACTGGCTAATATACACACATAGGCATCATTACTAACTGTTTGTTTTGGGCATGAAATTAACCCTAAACCAAGAACTAAGCTTCTGTGAAAGCTGGTGTTAGGATTTTTTATTGGTGGATGCAAAGGTTCTGCGTGTTCCGGCATCAATTTTACATCTTCTGCTGTCATTTTTGTCCCTTCTGCTGATGTTGCTTCCTCTTTGGCTGTTAATGTCCCGATTATATGTGCAAGTGCTGGCCCCCGAACGCCATGAAAAATATAATGCAGAATTTTTTCTGCATATCGAAACGATGATGGAGGAAGAGGCACAGATTGAGATTGATATAATCGCTCGGGTTGTAGCAGTGAAGATGGTGCAGCTCCATTGTTTGCAACATACAAACGTTGCAATTGTGCCATTTTATTAGCCAGTAACCTCTCTGTCTTGATAATTGTTTTCTTTCTATCGCTAAATCTCAAACGTTGTTTTACCCGTGCGGGAATCTCCTGGCCACTTTTTCTTTTTGCTTTTGCTTTCTTGCTGCTTTCCTGGTGCAATTGAAGTGAATTGTACCGCAAAATAGGTATCGCCCGAGTCTCTGGTAGCTTTTTCCAGGCAACATCTACCAACTTATAATACGTTTTCACCTTTGCCGGTCCATCTCTATTGTTCTTTGCACCATGGTTCACCTTTTCATACTCTAAAGAACACTTGGTTCCCTGAATTTTTTCTTTTGTTATCACGTTGCCTGTTTTTTTTAAATACTGGTGCACCTCATCCACTGACACATACACTTGCCCATCTTTTAGATTACGTAACATCTTACATATAGTGTTTTGGACAATGTTTGCCATTATTATATCATTTATAATTATTATTACAAATAAAAAAGAACGATTAAAAAAAAACTGCTGAAGCGCACAATGCCCAAATTGGCAAGATGCTTCCAATAATATTGCTAACGCAAGTTCCTGATTTGGGCACCGTAATGTTTTCTCTCTTGCTTTTTATGGATATGTTTCAGTAATGGAATCGGTTTGTGTTTGAAGGTATTTCATGCATTAAATGAATTCAACTGTCCAAATGGATTTTTTCCCTATGCTATTACCAACTAGCATGTATGTTGAAGATGCAGCAAAAGCAAATAGCCAAACGGAGGTTTTTGTAATGCTATTCCCTGGTAACATGCGTTCCGAGTACCTGCTACCATCAAATAGCACTGGCAAAAACATCCATTTGGATGTTGTAAAAACCTTAAAAAAACACTGTTAACACAAAAACTGCCATTTGGCAACTCTACTTAAGACAATACCATTTTTGTTTCCTATATAATTTTATTTTACTATGCCCTTAAGTACAGCGTGATAGGAAGTGAGGGAAAATCGCCAAACGGCAGTACCACCAACTAAATTATTTATTATTATATATTTTATTATTATATTATTACTATACTAATACGATATACTAATACGAGGTATTATAATAATATATTTTATTATTATATTATTATTATTATAATATTATTATTATTATTATTATTTATTATAATAGTAAAGCAACTATACTTAAACTGCCAAAAAAAAAGTATACCTTTTACCATTCAATCGTCCTTTGCGGCACGAAAACAATGTGCATAGAATGCATGAATTGTATTCTAAATCGACGCAGTTAAATTTATGACAGCGGTTTCTCATCTGTTTATTATCATAGTGACATCTGGTATTTTGTTGTTGTTATATTTATTGCAGTGGCAGCAACTGTCTAACGATAATAACAATAATAAAAATTTAGTCAAAAAAGTAAATATGATCTCGTCTAACCAGGAAACAAAAAAAATGACAAGTGGTAAAAGTAATAGTAAAAAGTATGATAATGTAATAACAAGTATGCAAAATGTAAATTTAAAAAAGAAACCAGCGTCATCATCGTCTTCGTCTTCATCGTCCTCAGCTATCACGACTGTTTTGAATTTCGAAGTGTTTGGTAAAGTACAGCGTGTATCTATGAGAAAATATGCGAAAGAAGCTGCCCTCAAATATAAAGTCCGCGGTTGGATAAAAAATACCGAGTCAAAAACAGTACAAGGAATTGCATACGGTTCAAACAGATCTATCAAATTGTTTAAAAAATGGCTTTCGACAAAAGGTTCCCCACGGTCAGTTATAAAAAGTACAAGCTTTGAAGAAAGAGAAATTTCCGAAGATGATGAGGTACCAAAAACATTTAAAATAAGAAAAGTTTTACTAGCTAACGGTAAACAATGGGCTGATCGATGATTAATAAAACTGCGAGATATAAAATATTACACTGGGGTATCAATTGGTAAAAACTACACGCACGCGTATATTAGTTCCTCCTATTCATACAAATAAGTAAAAATACATTTTGTATAAATATAAATAAATGAGTGTAAGAATTAATTATACCAAGTATATATTTTAATAAATTTTACGACGTACCCCATAACATCATATTGTTTTTATTTGTCCTTGACTTTATCATGGTCATTATTTCCACTCCCCTCTTGCTTCATACTATTACTATCATTTTCTTTCTTCTTATCACTTTTTTTCTTACCCTTCTTTCGCACCAACATATTAAATACGGAACCAAACAAAAAAGCTAATACAGTAGATGTTAATGTAATCACATTAAATGGCATACTAAAATCAGGTTTTGGCATAACTACTAATAAACCGTCACCATATACAATTGACCAATCATCATCATCATTTCCTTCCAATTTCGTAGACGCCCAACTACAAAATACTTCCAACCCATGATCAGCATCTGGTGGAAAATCATCAACATGTAAAAATAATTTTTTAAAGTAGATTCTAAATGTAACCGTATTCAAAGGCGGAATACTTATATTTTTCAACGTCAATCGATTTGGTGTTTTCATAGACCCAACAGCTTCACTAAATTCAACATGATCATACGACATCCACATAAATGGGTCTATTACCAGTGTTTTGAAGTCTATAGCCAAAAAGTATGGAGATATATCATGATATTTTTGTATTTCAATTGGTCTACTACTATGTAAATTTGTAAGTTTTACAATAAATTGCCCATCAACTTGCCCCCAACCAATAGTACTACGTTCAATATTCAAATATTGCTTTGGCAACTCATTTATACCTTCTTTATGATCGATTATTTTATGTATGTATGAAAAATCTTTATTAGCTTTTTCAAAAAAATGTGTCGATGGATCATTATCTATAACCATAGTAATCGTCAAAATCAGTGTATTTTCACCTTTCCTTCGTTGTATACGATAAGAATGATATAAGCTATTAAAGTATTTTATTGTATCCATTGGCAACGTACGGTGTGGTAAAAATTTTACTAACGTCATTAAATTTTCCGTACAAAATGCTTCACGTGGTAAAAAGCCATGGGTAATATTGTTCTCTGCGCCAGACTCATCCCAATCATTATCATGATTACCTCTACTGGTTGCATTATCAAAAATGGATATTGTGTTTTTAGTATCTAACAATGCTAGCGACGAGCCTGTTAAATACCCAATTAAATGGTACAACTCTTCGCTCGGTTTCGGTAAATAGACATGCACGCCGTCTGGTGCTGGATCCCACGGTTGTCCCCACTTATCATAGTGCCACTTCCCTTTTGCAATAGTGATTGAGAAAGGCGGTGTATCCTCTTTAATGAAAAATGGAACCCGAGTAATTGTAGCGTTATAATGGTGAAATGATGTAGTTGTAGTCCCAGCGGAATATACAAACGACAAGTTATTAAAAAAAATAACAACCATAACCATACTACATACAAATATTTCACCAGCAAATGTTGTTCTAACATTCATTTTTCAAAACAATATTTCTGGTGTGGTTATACTACTTTTTAATTTGTTTGTTTTTCTTAAAAGAACAAACAACAAACCTTGGCAATACAATGCAATATAGGCCCAGTCACGATAATATAACGTTTGCTAATTATAAATTATTATAACACAGGTCAAACGTGCAAGAGCAATGTTATCTCGCCACACGTTCTCATGTGTGACAATATAATTCTTCACTGTAGTAGTATGGGTCCAGATTTCAAAAATCCTGGCAACCTTAAATTTGTTTTGTACCAAAAAACGGTCGGTACACTATGGAATCCCACGGGCTTTAAACATCATAAATGTATATTAAGTCATTTTATATATTATGTTATAACATTTTCTTCCCTTTATAAACTGACTTAATATAATAATAATAAAAGAAATTTAAAATTTTTTTTTTTATTAATAATAATTAATTATAATTAAACAAACAACAAAAACAACAGACTTTTTTGTATATGTACTTCCGAGTTTCTTTAGGTATATTATACTAAACAAACAACAAACAGACTTTTGTACTTCCGAGTTTCTTTAGGTATATACGTTGCATGCTCTGAATCATACAACTTACTACTGAAACATATGCGTATATAGTCTACGTATAAAATTATATAAGGTATCAATATCAATCGAGAAGATGTTTCAAGTGCGTGATTTATTTGTCGACAATTTACAAGAATTGCGGAGTATGCATCACAACACCTTTGAACACCTATGTGGTAAAGTATTTCAGACACAGTTTGGGGGTAGCGTAACGGTGTCTCAGGTTGGAGCTGATAATGGTGTAGATATTATCCTCGAAAAAGATACTTTAGCAGAAGGTAAAACCAAGCTAGTGATTCAATGTAAGCGATATGCAGCAGGAAATAATATTAGTAACGCGGATCTAGACCGTCATATGCAAGTAATAACGCGCGAAGGTGGGACGAAAGGGTATTTTGTGACTACATCTGATTATGCAAGAGGCAAGGCAAAAGAACTGGTCGAAAACTATCAATACAGGATGACGTGTTGGAATGGGCAACAATTTTTTAAAATACTATCCGAACAAAAATGGTGGATAAATGAACGCAATCGTCAACGCAACCTTGCAGGTAGTGGTAGTAGTAGTAGTAGCAGCAACTCAAATGTAAATCGCTGTAACCAATTAAAGGCAAAGTTGGCTACACTAAGAAAAGATCCCGTCACCAATCTTCTTGAGAAGAAAAATCGTAAAAGAAAAATGACCAAAATTGAGACTGAAATTACACAAGTAGAGAAACGAATTCGTATTGCCAACGAAAAAAATGCTGCAAGAGAAAGACAACGTACGGAAGAAATACGTAAACAAAATGAGATTGAAGAAATTGATAAAATATTAAGTTCCATGGACACGTCTAAGCTTACCGAGTCATGTCTGGGGCAATTGAAACACATATTATCTGAGAAACATGATAACAGTATAAACATGAGTCACCAACGTTTAAACAGTGCGGGTGTGGGGGTTGCAATGGAGCTTGTACAAGAATTAAAGATACCTATTGAAGTGTTGACATTGAATGATAATTTGATTGATGATGATGGATTTCTTGATATTGCTCTTTTCGTTAGTAAATGCACAACAATTAAAAAGTTAGATTTACGAAACAATAAGATCCGTGGAAGTGTGGACGAGTTTATTGAGATGGTCAAACTAAATAATTCGTTGGAATGTGTAAGTATGGGTTCTGCATGGATTATAAATAACGCAAAAGGTATTGTTGATAATAAAAAAATGATACCTCCAAGCATAAGAAAAGAATTATTAGAAGAAGCAGAATATTGTGTAAATGGCAACTTTACATCCAAAAATGAAATGGTCAAAGCACGTGATGGTGGATTTAGTAACCGTGCAGATTTTATTGCATATACAAACTTGGGGTTTTATAATTATCGTGAAAAAAGCGATTATGAATATTGTGTAAATGGCAACTTTACATCCAAAAATGAAATGGTGAAAGCACGTGATAGAGGATTTAGTAACCGTGCAGATTTTATTGCATATACAAACTTGGGTTTTTATAATTATCTTGAAAAAAGCGATTATGAATATTGTGTAAATGGCAACTTTACATCCAAAAAGGAAATGGTCAAAGCACGTGATGGTGGATTTAGTAACCGTGCAGATTTTATTGCATATAAAGAAC
>JACKZZ010005923.1_pt1 | contig 40621 bp, 25 predicted proteins | sample 8027871 | NCBI WGS metagenome assembly JACKZZ01 (sample SAMN15724774, study PRJNA655200) | protist metagenome | isolation source: fluorescence activated cell sorting (FACS) single amplified genomes of... | place: USA: West Boothbay Harbor, Gulf of Maine | collected 2000-07-19
CTTTCTACTATTACTATCACTATTATTACTTGATACTGGAGTAGCTGCCGTAGAAACAGATGTACCTTCGGCAGCGACTTTGGCAGCCTTCATCGCCTTCTTAGCCTGACGTGCACTCATACCTGCAGTACTAACATTCTCTGCTGCATTTGATGCTGAAGGTGTGGAGGGAGCTGATGCGGCTTTATCTTCCTCATTATCAGAGTTTTTTGAAGACTTTTTTGCCTTCTTCTCCTTCTTGGCAGAGTCTTTTCCCATATTGAGAAGTCAAGATGCAAATTTGTAGTCAATAAGTTAATCTGTGATTCGCGAATGATCTTTTCGACCGGCGTAAGCCTGCCTACGTCATCTCGGCAAGATGTTCAGATTGAAGGGGAAGAAAAAACAAAATCCAGGTAAAACACTTAAACACTTACTGTGTCAAAACACAAGAAAAGATACATATATTGTGTGGATATATATATTGAATAAGTTAACTTACCATATAAAAATATAATTGATATTCAATACCATATTAGGTAAGACACGAAATCTTCCTCAATGTGGATTTCCCACCTTCCTAATTTTAAAAGAGTGGTTTTAACTCAGAAACCTAAGAAGATTATCGTTTCTGGTCCATCAGGTTTTCTCGGAAAAAGAGTGATTAAAACAATACTTGAGTTACACAATGTAAGGAAACAAGAGGGATTAGAGCCTGGTGAATTGATTTTGCTTAGTAGTTCACCGGGGAATTTAATGGCGAAATTAGGTGTACAATACAATCGTGAAGCAATGAAATCGATACGTGGAAGTCGTGTTGACTACTTTACCCAGCATTGCCCTGATATGTGGGTGAATCATTTGGGCTCACTTGGTCTTGGTGGAGAAGATTGTGTATTTATTAATCTTGCTGCAACTGCTGGTCCTGTTGATGGTATATCAGATGCAATGGAAAAGGCTAATTATCATGCCCCTGTTGCAGCTGCAAAGGCTGCGAAAGAATTGAAGTTTTCGCACTTCGTCCAGAGTAGCTCACAAGCCACGATGACTGAACGTTCCGGACAAGTACCATATTCACGTTGGAAGGGTATGTGTGACCATGCTTTAAGTAGACTAGCCTCTGGTGATGATGGATTCAATGTTACTATTGCCCGGTTAGGTCTATTGTATTGCAATAAAGAAAACACTCTTGGTCAATCGAGAAATGACAATGTACCTAAAAAATCTTCTCGTGGCAATGTCGGTAGTGGAAGTAGTAGTTTGAATCTTGCTGATTTAAGTTTATTACCTTTAACTCCAATAATGGGCTCAGGCCAAGCACCATTGCAACCACAAGAGGTCCGTGATGCTGCGAGAAGAATAGCGTGGTTAGCTATGAGTAATCCTACCATAAGACCTCATTCAAGCGATTTAAATAAAAGTTACTATAAAACGCAAGAATCGTTACGTATTTATGATGCTGTTGGACCAGAAACTATTACAATTTTACAATTATTAGAAAAATTTTCCAAATATCAAGGTAGAAAAACATTTAAACCAGTGTTCATCGACTACAGATCCATGGAGGAAGTGGTTAATGTGAAAGCTCTTGGCAATTTAAATAGACAATTCATTAGTATACTAAGGTCTGAACAAGATGGTTTTGTTTCTACTGTTGCAGATCCAACAACATGGAGCGATCTTATGATGCAATCTGAATCAAAAGATCGCTTCCATGGAATTAATTATTCTGTTACTAATTCTAAAAATGAACTGCTGTTAAAACCACAGGGTGTGAATAGGCTATTAACGCTTGAAGAAGCATTTGCTACACCTTATGAACAAATACCTATCCACTATTTTCCTTATTGGAAAACAATCTTGCATATATTAAACAATCCAGGCGTCATAGAGCCAGGGCTACAATTGGGTACTGAAATTCTCCGGTGCTGGTGGCAGCAATGGGGTGAGGATGCCGCTGAGGATGAACTAGTTGAAATTCATTTTCCACCAAATAATGCTAAGTAATAATTGTTGTAGATATATGATAAATTTATTAATAAAAAAAGTGCATGAATTTGAAGAATGTGAATGAAAACTAACACAGACGTGGATTGACTGGAAAGAAATAGTTTTATTATCCTGTGTTTATACAATTACTGTGCTAATAAAATCTTGCTTATAGAACAAGACCCTCGTATTTAGTTCTGAACCATCCAATAGCGTCTTTCTTAGACACTTTTTGGTGCTTACCGATACGTCCGGGTCTGTACTTTCGCTTAGAGACATGAAGACCAGGGCGGGCCAACACAACGTAGAAATCCATACCAAAAATACCAGTGGAAGGGTCATACTTAAGACCCAAATCAATGTGCTCAGTGATACCAAAACCAAAGCAACCAGAGTCAGAAAAGTTGACCTTCTTTAATTCATACTCCTTTACCTTAAGGGCACGGTCTAAAATTTGATCAGCCTTGATACCTCTTACAGTTACGTGAACAGCAATCTTTTCGTTACGACGAATACCGAAAGTTCTGACAGTGTATCTTGCGGTAGAGTATACAGGCTTAGAACCTTGACAAAGTTGCTCCAAAACCTTGGCGGCACGGGTAAGTCTATCACCAGATTCACCAACACAGCAGTTGATGATCACCTTGGATACACCAATCTTTCTCATAACATGTTCCTCAGCCATTTTGTCTATAATATTAGTAAAAGTAAAAGATAAGAGAAGGATGTGTTAGTAATTGAATTTTACGAGAATGGAAGACATATATGTCACCAAATTTTTTCATGTGCTCGCCTAGAAGAATATCTACTTCTTTTTATGAAACTAAAGTATATGATAACTTCATATGCAATGAAATGCTTGTTATGGAGTGTATAACACAATATCATTGATACACTCAACAAGTAGCATCGTATAACAAGACGAGCCCAATTGCTCTCCACATCGAGCAGCGAAGGGTACATATCATATGCTAATAAGAGGTTCCTTGCATGGGACTGACTCCATAGCCCAAATTAGACTCATGCAGAAATATAATACTTACCTATTTGATTTGTCTTCGTAACCAAAGCACAGAATGCTGCATCAAAGTCGTCGTCGACGAAAATTCGACGGACGCACGAGCGAGTTGACGAAGTAATCGTTCGGTCGTCCCTCCATGGGTAAAAGGGTAAGAATCCCACAAGATAGTACCTAAGGTCAGTATTACGGCAACAGGTAAGTTATTATTAAGTTGAGTGTGTTAATCCTGACCACTTGCTTATCAATCAGTGAATAGCGTGCATATATTTGATAAATTAATATTTGAGGTCATGGAAACACCCAAAACACCCAAAACAAACAATAAAACTTCTGTTACTGTTGCCACAACAGTAGAGAAGGTTCGTAAGAGTGTAAATACATTCCTAGAACATAATTCTACCATAGATTCTTATGCTCAAACTGCCGCAAATACTGGTCAAAAACTAGTGTCATCCTATGCACCACAAGTATTAGAGTATTTACCTGAAAAGAAAATTGATAAAGAATTTACATTCGTTTTAGTTATATGTGTTATTTTAGTATTATTATTTTGGATTGGTGCTGCAAGATTAATTGTTGATATTACTGGTATTATTTATCCGTGTTATGCTACGATCTTAGCTATTGAAAATCCTGCACGAGAGGACACATCGCAGTGGGTGACGTATTGGATTATATATTTATCCATGAAATTAACAGATAATATCACATACCCTATACTTCGTGTATTACCAATGTATAGTGTTATGAAGGTTCTATTCATGGCTTGGTTGTATCACCCAGATACCCTCGGGGCCAAGAAAGCCTACGAAAAGGCACGGCCTCACCTCCAAAGAATGCTCCATGCTATTGAACCTGATTTCAACACAAATAATAGTGCAAAATCACAAGTAAGTCATAATAATACAAGTAAACCAACGACAGGAAAATCACCTAAAAAGAATAAGACTGAATCGGACGAATCAAACGCTCATTTAATCCTCACTGTTGGTACAGTCCAACTGCTCGGTGAATCACCTGAAGAAAGCAATATTTATGTAGAAGCAACTATATTGCCTAAAGATGGGCGAGAGCGTCAAGGTATTGAAGGCGTTTGCCTCAAAACAAACAAAATACTAGGAACAACATGCGTTTTTGATCATGTGATCAAATTTATGCCTTTACCTGTACTTGATGGTAATCTGAAAGTTGAAGTGCTTGATAAGCCTACTTTTTCTGAAGCCAATTCTCTTGGTATTGTTGATATAAGTTTATTAGATTTAATACCCGGTGGTCCTAAAATTCACAAAAAATTAAATGCATCATCATCTAAAATATCTATAACATTAGATATGGAATTGATTATGGGTGCGCCTTCTGATGAAGCGAAATTCGATCAATATAGTGGTGAAAGAAATGAAAGTGGACAATATCATGGTTTCGGTAATTTAATTATGATAGATGGTAGTTCTTATAAAGGACATTTTTTCAAAGGAAAAAAACATGGGAATGGAGTTCTAGTTTATAAGAACCTCGATAAGTACATAGGAGAGTTCCGAGATGGCAATCGGCATGGAGATGGCGAACTGCGTGATAGTTCTAATCATTTGATAAAAGGTGGGAAGTGGATCGACGATCATTTGCTAGAGTAGTTACCTGTTTCTTATTATTATCATTTGATTTATAATATTGTATATAACGAAAAGAAAACTTTAAAAAAAATTATTTTTTGTTTAAATTTGATTTACAACAGAAAAAATACATCTACTTACAAATTTTTGCCCTTGAATGAAAGAAGCTTAGCTATAAGTTGGTGAGTGCTGGTAATGCCTTGTCCGTAAGGCACGCTGACACGCACTGCCTTTCTTCGCAGGTATGTATTTATACCAGGCAGGGGCTTGGCCAATCCTAGTACGTACTTGATAACCTCAGGGTTGTTGGTCTCTCATCCCCACCCTAACCACTTTCTTCAGATGCTTTCAACATTCTATATAATGCTGCAGCTTCTTTAATTTTACTAAATTCAATACAAAATGCTTGTACTTCACTAAGTGTTAAATCTTGCATATTCACTACATGATTCCTGATTAGCGATTGCGAAAATGCACAAACAAGTCTTACAAGACGATTTTGTACATATTTATCTTTATTATTTTCACAGCATTTTATACAATTACTTATGTATTGATGAATAAATTCTGTGGGAACAGAAGGAGGAGTGAGATTACTGGTAGTTGTGGTATTGCTCGGGGCCCCGCTCTCTGTTCCTACTGTTGTTAACCTATTCATAACTTCCATTGTTTGTAAGGATGTTTCCATAGACACTAATGTTGATAAATATTCACCAGAATTCTTTTCATCAGAACGTAGTAAGTTAGACATGCATTCGTAAGCTACAACAGGGGAAGCTTCCACCAAAGCTGGAAACACATCGGGGGTTATTTTACTTAATGATAATAATTGTCCAGCACCCACTGGCTCACCGTGTGTATTTCTATTGACCTTTATAATAACAGGTTCTTTATCAGCTTTATTACGTCTATTTTTTTTACCACCATTTGAATTATGGGAATTTTCTTCAATAGTAATATTACCACGTAGAGCCTCTACCAGAGCTGACTGCTGGGAAGGCACCAACGGCCCTCGAGCAGCGGCTAAAAGTAAATCAACAGCTGATGAGCTTGATGTAGTTTGTTGTGTTGGACTACCAAGTCCAGGTAGTTTTGGCCCTTCTGGACTACTAGGTCCACTACTGGTATTTCCATCGACACGATTACCTTTTTCGGCAGAGCGTGGAGGTGTCAACGTTGGGCTTCTCCACTCCTGGACATCACGTTCATTGTATGTATTATGCATAGTAGCATTGCCACTAGAAGTTGGACCTGGTAAACCATAATGATGTGTATAATCTGCCTCATCCAATAGTGTACCATCATGTGATACATTTTGTGTATGATTATTCAACAAAATATTACGAATATTTTGTTCTGGAATTGGTTCAACTTTAAATGTTACGGGATTATATACACCTCCTCCACCTGCTGCAGATGGTGATGATGGGCCTCCCAGCATTCCACGTTCACGAAACAAATTAAAGATTCCAGATTCTTTACCTTGTTGCTCTTTTGTTGGGGTACCCATCATATATGATGGACTTGCTGATCCTCTAATAGGTGAACCTGTTTGGCGATCCCTCTCACCCCTTCGATCTCCACCACGATAACTCATTGAATCAACTTATCCGCAATAATTTAAGGGACAAAATTATCCTTAAAACTTGTTACTGGGCTAGGATGCACCTGCAATTATCTTCTACGCCTATCTTTAACTTTAGAAATCTGATTGCACTTGTTATCAATATTACAACAGACTATGATTTATACTATTCTAAACGATTTTTTAATGTTTAGAATACAGTGAGGGGAGCAAAACATCCAAAACTTGAGTTTTCCGACGCACGCACGAATCATCACGAAACCTGAATAAATTCAATTCCGGAAAATATGATGGTTTATAGTACTTAAATGATAAAGAGGGTTTTTGGTTTGGGGTATTGATAGTATTTATTAAACCCAATTAACAAATACTTTACATATCTTACATTTTATAATGACCTTTTTATGAAACTAATACCTCGTAGGCTCCTACCGTTCGACCAAGGCCTGAACCAGGAGCTCATTTTGGTTGCTAAATGGACAGTCTTTTCCGTGCTTTTGCTTCCTTTTTCACAAGAACTTGTTTTAATACCACAATTTGTGCTCTACATAAATCAATACTTTTAGCTAATGTAGATTCTTTATTTTCTTCTACACTTAAATTTGTTAAATCTTTGAATGTTTTTGTTTTTAAGGCTGCTATTGCTGCATACGCTTCTCCTTCGTCGCATGCTGGTAATGCTTTATCTAGTAATTTCTCAAGTATATCTCTTTGTTTCATTGCAGCAGCAGCACTATTGTCATTGCTTCGCACGTCACCACGGGGTGCAGTACTAGGTACTTCGTGTGGCAGCCAAGCGTGAATATCACGCCATGTACTCTCGTAACGACTGGTTATAGTACCGCCATTATTATTACTACAACAACAAATATCACGTATTTCAGCACCGCATGCATGTAAAGCTTGTTCTATGTAATCTATGGTATCATAAAATTCTTTTAATTCATTTAAAACTTCTTGTACATGCGAGTCTGGAAGGTTCGTATCCGTGATATTTGCAACAGGAAAGCTTTCTTGAGAAGAAGGGGTAAGCACACCATGTACGTCACCGTTGTTGATATTTTCAATTTCATGATGATTTATGCTTTCTTGTTGCTCTATGTTCTTAACTTCTGCATTATTTGTGTTATCATTATTTTCATCTATCGTTGTAAAGCCTTGTAGAGCGTTCTCCATAGGCTCGCCTTCCTCATATTCTGCGCTATTACAGTCATTATCTTCTTTATCGAAGAAGCTTTCACCAGCTGGTACTCTATTATGCTGATATTTTTCTTGATATTTTAAATAATTTTTATAATTTTTTTTAATGATATCTTTGTTTTCTTCAACGAGTAAACTTTGTCTCATGACTACTGGGAGAATTCCCTCACTCAAATCGTGCAAAGCAGTGCTACTACGTAGGCGTAATAATAACATACTTACTATTAAATGTAGTAACGGTTCTAATATATATGTTGCAAAAAGCGTTTGCACCGTGTGACCGACAACTTTGGGAATTGCACTGTACCGCTGCGAAGAAACCAAGAATAATCTCATAATCTCATAAGGACCATGGTAGCACTGCAGACCACTATGTACCTTATGAATATCATTATTACCATAATATAATTTTAAACTTGGATTAAATGCATTTTTAAATATATTAGAAAATAAACCAATAGTATTTGAGATACTATTTGTCCTATCATTTTTGTTATGATTTGGTAAATTTAATATTTTAGAAACTGTTTTTCGTATATATTCTGTATCAGCTTGTACCCAAGAAATGAACACAGGCTTGGCTGCACAAAATACATCTATACAAGAGTGTTCTAAGTGAAACGGTTTCACTTGATTCCTAACCCTAGTGCACCTGGTGTCTCTGTTAAGTAAATGCACCAAGGTATCATCCAGTGCTAGAGACCTTTCGACTAGTTGATGAACATAAGATCTTTGATGAATTGAGTGTAAACCAGAATTTGATGTAGCTAGCATTAAGACATCTGCAATATGTGCTTGAAAAAAACGTATACATTTATTTAATAAAAAATTTTGTGAGCTAAATCGAAGAATTTCCGCATTCAGCTCTGATGACGTTGTTGGATCGTCTGAGTGTGAACGAGGAAGTTCTTTAAGTAATTCATTTAAATAAACTGCACCATCACTTTTTTCTTCTTTTGATATACCTGCACCATTATCATTATTATTTATTGTTGTTGTCATTTGATCGCAAAGATCAATTAATAATTGTGCAAATATTTTACAATATTGGAATGTCCATAACACTTGATGTTTGCTACCACTGATCCCATGATTACTGCTGCCAGTTTCAGGCATATTATTTGCTGTTGTTACTTTTGATACTGATGTCATTGATGCACCAGATGCTTGCTTTAAATGAAACCGGAAACGACCCCATAAGGGTGTGAGCGCTTCATCTATGGCTTGTATATATGCATTATGTACGGCTGTTGGTGGTTCTGTGATGGCTACTGGTAGTATCGATAAAAGGCCATATGCTAATAACCAGTCTCTAGAAGAATGTAGAAAGTCTTGCCATATTTGTGCACTTCCACTTCCGCCACTAGCATCTGCACCATCTTTGCCACTAAGAGAAAGAATATCCTCGAATTGTCTTTGAAATTGCGATAATACAGTAGATTTTAGATTCTTTACATGCGTATTTAGATTTGTTAGAACCTTCGATTTTTTTGGTATAGTACATAATGTAGCAATATCTGGACTGCGTGGCACACAGCGGAATACTTCTAATACCCTAGCTGGTATAGCTTTGATAGCATCAGTCTGTGCAGCTTTTAGTTGAACTTTATTTATAATCGCACTGCTAGTAGCATGGTCAACTTGCCCATCGCCAATATCTTCAATATCTAGTGATTGTTGTCGATGATTAATTTGATTAAGTGGTTCATGTAGTTCCCAAAGATGTTCCACAGCACAGGCCATGGTCATAAGACCTTTCATAAGTTGCTGTACACGGATTTCTTTCAATTTTGTTTCCATTTTACATGAAAGAAGATCATTGTGTAATTTTGTGGAACTCTCTTCAAATGAGACTATGGCAGCATGTTGTTCTTCTTGATCTGCAAGGATTCGTGCACGACAACCAAGAAGAGCTTGCGCTTCTTCTTTTACTTTCACAGTGTAATCTTCTGTTGAAGCAACACCATGAAGTAAAAAATCTTCAATTTTTCTATGTAGCCCTACATTCATAATATTTTCTGCTTTTCTAGGGTCATCTCAGGCCGATGGGATACATTGAGAGTAAATGGAATCGGTGTCGGTGGGTCCCACCGCTCGGTTTGGTGTGCACCCGTGGTTTGTGCTTTAGTTTTGTAAGATAGATCACGAAGAGATAGATTTGGGATAAGAATAGTTGCATTTAGTGTTTTTTATATTCAATTTTTAAATTGTAGACGGACCTAATCATTGGAGAAGGTAATCGTGTTTCGTGTTTTTACCATGTATGGAGATATTTGGCACAGATCATTGAGTGAAGATGACGATACAGCGTCCTTCTTGGCTTCAGATAGGTTCCAAGCACGAGCCATGTCTTTGGAATCTGGAGCTGTGTTTGCAGGAATATTCACACTCGTTGCTTCAAGTATGGTTGTTGGCACAGTGATTATGTTTCCAAGTATGTGGCATAACAAGGTTTATATGCAGATGATCATTTTAGTCAGTGTATGTCAACTATTTACAGCTATAGCTGTTCTGATGGGTTTCCCTATAACATGGGAATGTTCTACTCAAGGATTTTTATTGTTCTTTTTTTATAGATGTGGTTGGATGTGGAATTGTCTAACTGTGTGGCAGTTGCATCATATAATTGCTCACAGTAAAATCCAATTCACACTTAACCAAATGCATCTTATCGTATGGCCGATCAATATTGCTTTATCACTATTGCCATTGACCACAGGTGATTGGTATGGAGCCGCGTCTGTATGGGAGGGAAATGACTTCTGTTCTTTGAGTGTAACAGGTAAAAATTTCTTTTTATGGGTAGCTACGTTATTTTTTGGACCATTGCAATTGTCAATGCTATTTTTGTTTTTTATGTGCACAAAAATTATTTACAAATTAAGGAAAGCCTTCGCCTCTGCTGATAAAAATGCTTCCGCAAAATTAGTGAAGGGTGTGTTAATATATCCGGTAATGATGCTGTGTACATGGTTACCGTTACTTATCTTTTTTTTCAGTAAATTCGGCGACACACCAACAGTGGACAAAAATGAACATGATCGATTTTTGATATCCTACACTTATCTAGGAGCCTTTTACATATGGACGACTCTTGAAGGTTTTCTGACAGCTTTGGCATTTTTTTGGAATTCACGAGAAGCAAGAAGAAGATGGAAAGGATTTTTTCGTCAATTATTTAATAATAAAGAAGAGAATAATAATATCGAAAATAATATAATAAAAAAATTTGATAATGATGACGGGAGCTCCGTCGGCACTCAGCCATTGATAGTCGATTCAGAAGGTGATTTTTTAAGTGACAAAGAATTAGAAGATTCAATTCGTATGCAAGCTACTAATAGTAGTGCTGAAAGTGAGCACGATGTCAATTCTCAGAATAAAGAAACCAGATCCAGTATTATAGAAATGTCATAACGAAGTATGACGGTCAGTATATGTGTTGATTTTGTGAAAAATATGTTAAAAATTAACTTACAATAAACATAAAATATGTACACTATACAACAGTTTCGACATCTGTAGCGGTATTGGACGATTGTGTCTCATAACTCGGCCCCCTTACTGGGCTTCGTGGCACTTGAGTAGTGCCATTATTTGATGCAGAGGATAGTTGTTCGCTTATTCGATCCTCATGTAGTGCTGATACTACGGGTTTCGTTGATTTACCACTAAAAGTAATACCTTGAGACACATGTGAGCTTCTTCCTGTTTGTGGTGTCATAGATATTGCGATGGAAGTTCTGCTCTGTACATTCAAAGCCTCAGACAGGCGTGCATCATCTTCGAAATCCTCAACAGTATCGTACAACTCGTCTGCATTGATTGCCGTGCTAGCCCATCCATCAATTTTAGTAGTTTCCTTGGGTATTGGACCATTGCTATTGTTATAACTACGCCTTCTTATACTTTTAGAACCTGATGAATATGCAGAAAATGAGCCTTCATCGCGTAATTCGTCGCTATCAAAGCAACAACAGCAATGTGGAAAATACTTGTCACATATTGATAAAAGATGTCGTGTATTCATACTAATATACTTAAATGCAGTCAAATAGGCTCTACCCATTGCATACTGTTTAAGTAAATGAGACCAACGTCTTCGTGCTTCTATACCATTATAGAAAAATACTACACAATTAAAGAAACCATCTAAGTTCGCCCAGCATCCCCCCCAGAAGATTGCCGTGATTACGTAGTGAGGAGACTGATGGCCTGAAGGATCCTTTGGACGAAATGCAAATACATCTATAAATATAAATAAAAGCAACGGAAACCATACTATAATCATGAAAATAGGATATAAACAAGCGGACCACTTGACTTCGTCTATTTTTATCATAGCTTCCGGAGTAGTGGTTTCTCGTAATTTAGCAACATCGCGAAATAATTTAAAATTATTATAACAAAGGATAGCAAGCATAACAAATGCAAAGCTATCTATATTAATAAGTACGGCATGTAGCATATCAACGTCGGTTTCCGCTGCCAGTGTGCAGGCCAGCAGACCTTTGTCCTTAGGCATAATACCATACCAGGAACCCATTAAATACGGTAAAATCATTGATAATAATTGAAAAAATGCATAAATATATATTATCTGCTTCAAATTAAATGTAACACTGCCTTTATTAACAAGGTTCCGTAATTGAAAGCTCATCAAAACCATTAAGCACCACGCTCCTTTCATTCCAAATAATTTGAAGATAGCTTGAAAAACACACAATCCTTCATGAATTTCGTAGCCAAGGGAACTACCAAGACTATTGAGTAGATTGTTTGCAGAAATCAACATTATCATTTGGGAAAAAATCTTATTCCGAACCATAGATGGGAAGAGCATACCTGTGAGGAGTACGAGGAAACTTGCTACCGCAGATACTACACCAAAAACAATAGATACTATCTCAGTCGACTCTACAAAGGCCAACGAGACGGTGTGTGGATGAGGAGTGAATAGACTACGATGATCCATAGTGAAAGCGGACAAAGAGCTGCTCCCAAAAATTTCTTCAGCCATCCCAACCAATCTAAGTTAATTATACAATAAAACCCACATTTCAATAATGCTTAGAATATGCATTACCACAGCGGTGAAGCTCTCTCTTATCCTTAACCTTTTTAAACCGGACAACTTCTCCGTCCACCGCACCGCCGGGGATCACTTTTTTAGTTCACCGCAGAAAAAAAGAATCAATATTCATTATTTTACTACGTTTGCGTAAGGCGACATGGAAGGGCCTGGTGCCGATGTCGATTCGCAGGTTAGTAAGTATAAGAAGTTGTTGACGCTTGCGAGATCCAGTTTGGAAAAGAATCAAGAGACATTGGCAAAGAAGGATGCAGAAATTTTAGAATTACAAGCTGCATTATTGCAAACAGAACGTGTGGGTGCTAAAGAGAAAGCTCGACGTGTGCGTGGATTGACAGGAAGTACAGTCCAAGATGGAGCACATGCTTTAGATTCTACAATGACCCCAAGACGCATCCTTTGTCGTGTCGATGTTGATGATGATGTATGGATTCTTTTAGAATTTGAACAATCTACTGATAGTGGTGTGCAACCACATAGACTTGGAATTAAAACAGAATGGTTATCATTTCCGACAACGCAAGCTGTTGATGAATATATAGCTAGACAACCAGGTGCTCCTCTAATTTGTCCTCATAGATGTTTAAGTAATGAAGATAGTTCTAGAATAGAATTAGTTGCACAACAGCGTGTAGATAAAGTTGTGGAAGAATTCCGAAGATATAAAGTAAAAATGGAAATATTACGCAAAAATAAAGACGCAGAATATCAGCATATGTTACTCCACGGAGCCACTTTTGCTAGTGGTACGAATGGCGGTTCATCATCTAATGTGGGAAATAGTGGTGGACAAAATTTAGATACTTCTATTGATAAAGCTATATTATCTGCACAAATGCTAACAGATGATCGCTTTGGTGATGAAGGGACAACAAGTCCTAGTATCACAGCACAACAGGATACAGCAGCAACTTTAGGCGAATTACAAAATCTAAAGTTACGTTTAAGAGAGAATGAAAGTGCTTGGAAGGATGCATATGAACGTGTTGTGAGAGAGAATGAGTTATTACATTCGCGTGGTGGTGACGTTATTGCTTCACAATGGCGCGAACGTTATGATGTAGTATTACGAGAGAAAGACGATTTAGATGAAAAAGTACGAATACTTAGTAGTATTGACACGACCATTGGAGGAGGAACGAAAGGAGGACGTGCTGCAAATAACAGTATTGGAGATAAACAGAGCAGTGCTTCTACCACACAAATAAGTGGTACGACCGTTGTTTCCACGAATTTATTAGATCCTGCATGCAGGTCAATCGAACAAATGTATGTTGCTTTAAAAGATGAATATAAGGACTTCCGAAGGCGTACTGCAGCTCTAGATCAGCAACATAGTGAAGATATGGAAGATCTTCGTAAAGCTCTTGAATGCTATACTAATGCCAATAATAACAACAATACTAGTAACATACATGCCAATTCGAGTATACATGCAAAACAGATAAGAACTGCATCGCAACGCAACAGCGACAGTGATCTTATCAATAATGGAAGCGGTGGCAATATGCATGAAAGCAAAAGTCAATATATACGTCAAATGGTTTTACAATACTTGTTGTGCAAAGATCCTGAAGTGAAGGTGAACATTGAAAATGCACTTATAGCTATCTTTCGATTTACCGAAGCAGAAAAAGATGCTATTATTATAAAAAGAAATGATGTTGCTGCGGACCCAATATCATCATTCACTGGTATCTTTTCTAGTATACCAAAAATAGGCATATAATATGAAAAGATTGTAAGACAGTAGGCTATTCTACATATTGTATAAATTGTTACACATAAAAAAGTTGGTTTCTGTATTTTTATATTCATTCTATATATGATTTTATTGAACATATAATGATAGTATCATTTCCTGTAAAGATAGCTATGATGGTGAATAAGACAGACCTTACACAGTATCGTCATCTTCATCACCACTCCCTTCACAATACGAAAAGTCACTATCATCATCACCTGAGCTACTACTATCTCGATTTCCTTGAGTAGTATAGCAAACTTTTGTTTTGATTTCATTTTCTTGTTGATTATGACTAAAATAGTCTAAGTCAATAGGTATAACCGAATCCATATGAATTTTACCCTCTCGCATGGGGATGACAACCAAACCATCAGATTCTAACTTGTCAATGCTCCCGTCTAGCTTTCGATAGTGTTTTTGACCCAACATCACATGAGATTTTTCGTATTCTTTTTTATTCATCTTTTCAACGTATTTGATCTCATCATGAGCTGTACCATTTTTAGCCATATCTTCGTCAACTTTATCTTCAATTTCTTTCAATTTCTTATCTTCTATTTTTATTTTATTCGATTTTTCAATTAATGCTGTACGAATTTTATGCGCTATTTTTGCATTATTTTCATCAGTAGAATTTGATGAAGTATAATAACTATTTGAACAACTATCTTGTGCTAAAGTTAATGGAGCTCCTTTTGAATCATTGCTTTCATGTGATGAACTGTTATTTTCCCAAATTTGCCCGTTAGACTTTGTGCTGTATTTCATGAATAAGGTTGGACCAATGTTCGCGTCAAAGTTCTGACCTCCATCTGCTGCTGGCGGTACTTCCACAAATCTCTGCAATTGTGATTCATAATTAACTCTTAAAAGATTATCTACTGTAAGATTTTTTTCTTTCTCAGATATGTTAAATCTTAAATTTTTGGTATCAATATTTGCACCTGATTTCAACGAACTTGTCGTTTTTGTGCCTTTTCGTTGTTCATTCAACGGAATAATTCCATCTTCGAGATCACTCAACGTAGGCAGAGAGGAGTTGTCATCAAGATCATCAAGTGATCTTTTATATTGAACAAAATGATCAGAACTACTACTATTATTATCTTGGTTATCTTTAAAAATATCTGGCCCTTCACTGAGTGGAATGTCACTGATTGAGCTATCGGTTTGTAAGTCATCTGCATTAATATTCCAATTTAATATTTCTTTTTTATAATTTTTTATTTGTTTTAATTTATTTTTAGCTTTTGATGCAATCAATTCGTGACGCCGCGTTGATGATAAATAATATTCATCATCTTCTTCAGAAGTTACATTATATGGTGTTTTCCGACTTAATAATGCTTTTCGGTATGATATTTCTTCGTTTTTTAAATGATTATCCCATATTGAATATTCTTTATTCAAACTACTGACAGCATTACGAAATCTCATAAAATCTGCTTCACTTCGTGATACTTTAAATTTATTCTTTTCTTTTTCAGTAAATTTGATAACATCATCATCGAGCACTGAGCGTATAATAGAAGCCACCGCGCGTGAGGGCACACCTAATTTGTCCACATAAAATGGCGACATTGACGCTGCTAGTACTGACAATCTTTGAAATCCATGTAATAATAATTTAAAATCAGTTTGATTTAGGGCTTCAATGTCAATTATTTTGCCACACTCCCCAGTGTCTTCATTAAGTCCACCTTCCAAAATGTGTATATGAAAACACCAATTTTTATGCCGTGGAGTGGCTTTGCTATATATATTATTAGATAATAATCTTCGTACACGATATATCTTTTTTATATCAAATTTGCGATCACGGTCCCACTTGCTAGCACTATATACTATTGATTTACAATCACTGTCAAATTTTATTGTTCTATGAGCTGCAGTTCCATGTTTTTTAGAATACATTCGTACCGCCATACCTTTCATTAAAGTCATACAAAATTTACTAAATATTTCATTTTTATTACTATTTATTTCTTCTCTTTCTAATACTTCTTTCACAGCAAATATTCTGAGTAATAAGTTTTGAACGGCTTCTGCTTTTTCGACTAAATTATGAAGACGGTATTTATTGCCATCAGATTTACGCAATTTAGCTAAATCAGCCCAATGACGTACAGCAATTTGTAAAATACGACATGCTTTAATCGCGGAGGTTGCTGATGATTCGTTCACCTTATCTCCCCAGAACTTTGAAATTTCGTGTCGGACTGCTTCAGCTGGATCCATTTTATATGGAGTAAACGCGTCATCATTTGTATTCTTTATTTTTAAAATATTTGCTTTTAAAGTAATACATCGTTGCCATTTTTGAGCACAATAATTCGTTAAAACATCACCGCACTCCTCCAATGGTTCTTCGGTAGATACAGATTCCTTTGATTTCTTCGACTCCCTTGTAACTTGGGACCGAGAAGAAAGGGAAATGATATCATGAGCAGCGTCATGGAGAGAAACTTTACGCTCTTTAGATGCACCAGAACTTTTCCTACCTTTAACAATATTTACGTCAGCTGCTTCCATTTTCCCTATGGTTCAAGGGTGAGGGCCCCTAAAGCAAAATTGTGATTGATTGAATATGATATTTTTTTTTATGTTTTAATATTGAAAAAACTCCAAATAAACATACAAGGGTTGAAGTGCAATATTGTGGTAGATTAATTCTGCATATGTGTATTCTCTTCTAAAGATGATCCCATCCGTACGGCACACGAGCAGATGTTTATTTTTAAAAAAGACTAATAGAGGTTAGGTTAAGAGGTTATTCTTTACACTCAAAGATATCGCAAATATTAATTATTCAAAACTATGTCAGCCGATGATGAAATTTTAGAGTTGAACGATGATGGAGAGTTTGTAGTGCCTGCATCAAAAATACCCAAGAATTTAGACGATGTTCCTGTAGTAAAAGAGAGCACATCTGCAAAGATTAGTAAATCAGTATCTAGTGGTGCATCATCTGTTCGTGGTAGTAGTGTAACCGAAACATCAGATGTTCTAGGTCTTATTGCGAGTGGTGAATACAAAGTTTATGCATATGATTCCAAAGTTGATGTTGTAATTAGATTAGAGACAGCAAAGGAGACTGTTCGTAGTGTAAATGTTAGTGTAGAAAGAATTGTAACAGTCGAAAGTTCTTCAGGAGCAAGACTTTCAGTGGATCTTGGTGATGTACAAACTCGTGTTCGCGTCGAAGCATCATGTGCTACTGCATGCAATTTTGAAGATTATTGTGTTATCTCTTTTTCATAATGATAATGTAACAATTCGTACGTTTCATGAGTGAGTCATGTGTCAATAATGTATATTGAATATGTAGAATAATAACAATTTGATTACTTATGATAAACCCTTCGATGCATTGCATTTTGCCGAAGTGTTAAATACACCAAAACCTTCAAAAATCCCCAAATACCAACATATATAGTTAATATTCACTTTGACAACATTCGTCATGGTGTTTCTCGGAACACGAAAATTTCGAATCGACCCGCGATCCGAAAATTCTACATTAAATATGGTACCCCATGGTATCCGGCAGAAAGCGTGAGGACGTACGTCCGAGTCCGAGGTCGCCTTTCATTGCTTTGTGCACTTTTAGGTACGTAGATGCTATAGGATATATATTTCTTCATAAAAAGTCATAGTTAGGTTTATTGTTGAAGTTATTATGTTTCTCTACTGTTGATTATTCGTGGAGCTAGTCACGATAGAAGCTGCCCGGCTCGCTGCCTTGGAGATGTTTGATGGAATCTTTAATATTTTCATTACTAACCTTACATCTCTATTATTTCCAATTTTCTATATAGACTTTTTTTATAACTTTCAATAATCCATAATGGCTACTGTTGACGACTACGACTTTTCCAGTGGTGATGCTGGTGCCTCAATGGTATACAACTCTGAGGCTGGTCAAATCCGTGTTGGTGGATACATGTGTATCAAGGAGAAGCCATGCAAGGTTTCTGCTGTCTCTACCTCCAAGACTGGTAAGCACGGTCACGCTAAGTGCAATTTTACCGCTATAGATATCTTTACCCAAAAGAAGTATGAAGATATTATTCCTGCTACTCACAACACCACTGTCCCCAATGTTACCCGTAAGGATTATGACCTTATTGATATCTCTGATGATGGTTTCCTTTCTGTCATGGATGAAGATGGTGAAATGCGTGAGGATGTTAAGCTTCCAGAGCACCCTGATAACTACGCCCGTGAACTAACCCAGGCTTTCGAGAAGGCCCAAGAAGAGGGAAAGACTCTTTCCATCTCTGTCCTCAGTGCCATGGGACACGAACAAGTTATGTCCCACAAGGAGTTAGCTGAGGGTAAATAAGCAACATGATATTGCCTATTTAATAATTAATACCTTGAATCATATGAAGAAAGAGATACTCTATGAGGTGGATGACTTATTTCATCAGAAGAAAGAATCACTCGTACTTTCACAACACTTTTTATCTTTACGATTATGATATAAATAATCTAGTGCTTTTGTATTTTCATTAGTAATAATTTCTAATTCCTTTAGGTACTTACTTAGAAATATTAGTTATTGGAATACGTTTCGTTTTGATCTTTTTCTTATGATAAGCAAATTGACAATACAGTAATATCCACCCACATATACATTTACTCCCTCTCTCTCTATGTCTCTCTTCGTCAATAATTTGTTTGGAGCGATTGTTCATGTGGTCGGTCGTATCGTAATGGTAGAGGCACTATGACTATGCTCATTTTATAACAATTTTCCAAAAAAAATGATGATATTGCATGTATTATAATTACAATAAATGTTTTTGTGTACTAAGTATGCTAAATAGTAAATTATGCCAACTCGATGGTCACTTCATCAGACTCCTCAGTGTCGTGTGTGTCCAGTGCTTTCGCTTCCGTATTTTGTGTTGCTTTATTGATTTGATATGTCATAACTGCCCAAACACAACCAACAATTGATGTAACTACCATCCAATATCCATCTGCAAGACAAGAAAAAGTTACATTAGTATCAGCATCATCATGAGCAGGAGGGCAAATTCCGACAATGGGGTACTTAGTTTGAACTCGTTCTGTCCAAGCACTACAATTTGGATCAGTCACACAACCTTCACAATTACCATCACATGGCTTATGGTATTCTTCATTTTTAATTACATTATAAGCTACAGCTAAGAACATGATGGTAAAGAAGATTGATAGGCCAGCGAATACTGATGCAACAATAAGCTTCACACTAGCGTCACTTTTGCTCAAAGGTGAAGATGCTAGAATCAAACTCTCTTTCTCGGCATTATCTTCAAGTGCTTGTCCTCTGCATTGCATAGAAAGCAATGCAAATGCGGGGCACTTGAACATTAAAATGTCATATAAACTCCAAGCACAGACTATAGCAGAGAACACTGCACAGATAATTGGACCTGGCCATCCAAGTCGAGCATAAAATGGTAAAGCTGTTAAACAAGTAATGCACCATGCAATGGCAGGGCAAATTTTAAGTAGATCTTTACCAACTCTCCACGGAGTGCTATCGAAGAAGGACATGATCTTCGAAAATCTTTTGGGTATTTTATAGATTAATTCACAATCCTATCGGATTCCTTTCGCACAAAATTACACAGCGAACGATTCTTACACTACAGGACACTATGAGTAACGTAAGTTTTTAAGTATAAGAAATATACGCTTCCAGAATACGCCACGTTCCGCACCATTGAGCCAGGGGCCGGTTCCCTGAAAAAATTTGGTAGACATTCTATGGAAATAGAAATTTTTAAGATTTTATAGTACTTTATACGCATCTCAACTTCATAATACTGCATTGAGCTTTAGTCAATAGAATATTAAGTGCATTCATTCATACAAGCACTCAATAATCCTTATTTCAACCAACTCGCTCAAGATCTAAGATACTTGTTGGAAATAGTACAGTAAGCATCATGGGTAAAGGTAAAATTGAGAAAGGTGTGAAGTACAACTTAGTATATCGCTCTTCAACAGATGCTGCACATGAAGGTGAAAGTGCACCAAGTAATATGGTGCTCGTTCCAGCAATATCTAACAATCAGCGTAATCGTACTGCTACAACTAGTGCTGAAACAAATGGTATGAATGGTTTCTCAAACCTTATAGATAAACGTAAGAAAGCAGAAGCCAAAGATCATGTGAATGAGTTGGGGTTACCAAATGATGGTTATGATTATACACAGCATTTACGAAGTATGGGTCAAGGGAAATTTATTGGTGCTGATGGTAAAGAAAGGATAATACCTGAAGCATTGAAACAAGGTGGTACTGGTTTCGATATACCTGAAGATATTCTCCCTTCTAAACGTGAATTAGACCGTGGATTAGAAACGGTCACATTAGATGATAGAGTTATGGATGACGACCTACGTGCCGCCCTCTTTGATGAAGCAGATGAAGATGGTGAAGGGTTTGAAACACTATTAGATGATTTTGTTGTAACTGCTATGGCTGAACCCGAAGAGGCTGCTTTTGACTGGGATGCACATGTGGCTATGTTGATGGCACGATCTGAATCAATGAGTGGTGTTGGTACGAGTAAAGTAAAGCCACGGGGCTGGGAAAATGAGAGTAGTGCTGGTGCGAAAGCTGCACAAGCTCATATGATATCAGGTGAAACTATTGATGAAGAAGAATATAATAGTGATGATTCTGGTTTTATACCATCACCTGTTGCATCAGATGATGAAAATGATAAAGCTCCTGATACTCTAATGAGTTTAACAGCACGAGGCCTCGCCCAAATGTCACTTGACAATCAGAAATATCGCAGAAAAAATGATGAAGATAATTTTAGTTCCTTTAGTGATGATCGTAAAAGTAGAGGATCTATGACAAGTGTTTATACGAAAAATGGTACAAAAGTTGTTGGTCGTTTTAAACCGCGTAACGCCCGTCGTATTCTCGCTGACGAAAGAGCTAGGCAAGAACGTATATTTGAAGCCACGCTAGAGGAATATGGTGAAGACGATATTGGTGATTTAGAGCATCTATATTATGAAGAAGAAGAAGATAGTAGTGATGATAGTGATAATTATGATGATTTTCTTGCAGAAATTGGTGAAAATGATGATAATGAAGTTGAATTAACTGAAGAACAAACTGAAAAACTAGCAGCGAAAGAACAACGCCGTGTTGAACGTGAAGAAAAGTTTCGTAAAAAGACACATGGATTAGTAGGTAGTATCAATGCTGAAGATTTAGCATCACATCCTGCACTAGACGAAGCTTTAAATGATTTCTTAGAAGCAAAAGAAGCTGAGGAATATCTAAGAGGAATTACACCGAAGGGTAATGTGGATACTGTTGATGTTGATTATGATGCGCCAGCTGGTGCAGAAACTTTTACATCAGATGACTATAAAAGTGCTGCATATCAAGCGAAATTAGAGCAAGCTATTATGGAAGAAGAAATAAAAGAGAGTATGGCGAATAGTAAGAAATTAATTTCTATGGCTGATATAGCCGCACTGCAGACTACTTCATTTGAAAAGGATAGACATGATGAATTGATAGAATGTCAAGATTACCTAAAAGAAACTCGTGAAGAAGAACAATGGGATTGTGAAACTGTTTTAAGTACTTATAGTACATTGGATAATCATCCTAAATTATTAAAAGAACCAAAAAATAGTAAATTTAAAGCACATAAAAGTAGATTCGTATTACGCCGTGAAGCAGAAGAGCGAGAAAGTGATCAAATATCAGTTGTAGATGGTGGTAGAGAAGCTCTTACACAAGCAGCGTACAGGGCACCATTAGATGTAGGTGGTATGGCAAGACCTGACAAACCTCAACCAGCACGTATTACTTTGTCAGGTAAATTAAATTTACCAACTGGTTATGGTGGTGATGCAAAGAATCGTCGAGGTAATGGTGATGATATGTCAGCTCGTTCTGGTATGTCGAATAGGTCCACGTCCTCAACTGCAAGTAGATTTACTGTACAAACGAATGCAACTGGATCATTTTCTGTTGGTAGTGCAAGTGCAGGTGGTACATCTATATCATTACGAATGCCAGCACCTGCATTTAATGCTGCAAGCAGTAAAACTCATCGCCGTAGTGAACTACTACATGGCCTTGCCACTCTCGATGAGGAAGTAAGAATTCGTCCTCAAAAGACATCAACTATCATTCAAGAAGGAAATGAAGATGAAGAAGATGACGATAATAGTGATGAATATTCATATCACTCCTCTGAAGAAGAGCTTACACAAGCAACAGCAACATGGACATTAGCATCTAGAAAAGCAGAAACAAAAGAGCAAAAGAAAGCACGAAAAACTGCTGCAAAAGAACAACAGAGTTTACGTAGAAAAAATAAGAAGACATTAAAAACTGTTTTTAAAGAAGAGAAAGGTAAAGCAATACGTATTGAAGGAAAACGTGATTCTGTGGAAAATATTTCCGTATTCAGATACTAATTTATTCGACAATTCCTATGCAATACAGACGCACGCATCATGCCTTCATCATCTAACAAATAACGAAATTAGAGAAAGATATTGAAAATAAATTATATGAAATTCAGCAATTTAAAATGACTTTAAATGAAAAAGATATTGCTATACAAGGTTTGGAAAAGTATTCTAATAGTTTAGAAGAAAAGCTTACTGATGCTGAAGTTTTATTAGAAGCTGTAAAAACAGAAAATGATGAATTAAAAAAAGATCAAAATATTGGAGTATCCAGTGCTGAGATAGAAGAGCTTAAAGGAAAATTAGAATTATTTGAATCAGAAAAATACAATATGTTTGAAGTTCTTATGAATCAATTTCAAGACGACCGTAAGGAACTACTCAGTAGACACAAAGCAACACAGGATTTACTGGCGTCTGCCACGAAGGATATTATACACCTTGCTGCTGAAAATGAACAACTCAAATTCAGTTTGCGGGATGCTTTGACATGGGAGAGTAAGTAGATATTATCCAAGTCTACTGATAGGATTCCTCCACTCTATGCTTATCGTGTCTACCTTATTCTCAGACAATAAATAGCTCCATATCATAGTGTCCAAAGTCCAAACTACATCGCATGTTAAAATCAGCTGCTGTTGTATTTCAGCAATGCTCCGAGCTGTGCCATGTGATGCTATCCACAGAGAAGACTCTACCAGGAGTGGAATCAGAAGAGTTTTGGAATAGTGCATTTGCTGGATGTATGTACACACAAGCATATAGTGGTATGAATGCATCGACTATAACTGGACAAACTTTTGAGAACGATATAGAACGTGGTCGTTATTTCAGAGATGATGGCATTGGTTCTCTAACATCGGAAGTCTTTTCTGATGTACTCTCTGATATCGCATCTAGAAATAAAAAAGGACTGAAATGAAAGAGATATTAAGGAAAGAGATAAATAATATTCACAAGATGATGTTTATATGTTTCCTTAATAAATAAACGACATAAAATTCCATAAACAATCCAGAGATCGCACCACGTTGAGTTTTCGCTTCATAAGGTTATTACACCTTTACTCCTCATTCTACATGAATTACGAGTGTGTTGCTTAGGGTAATGAGTTGATTAGCATTACGCAAACTTTGAAAGATTGAAAATTGCTTATTTTATGTTACAGTGAGTACAAACACATTCTACTTGATTAGAGTATTACCGTGTTGCACCGACCATTATGCACAGTATGTATATATGGTTTAATGTCTCTATTATCAAGAAATATTTGCTTCATAAGGTTATTACACCTTTACTCCTCATTCTACATGAATTACGAGTGTGTTGCTTAGTACTCCTCCTCCAGCACCACATCCTCCTCCAGCACCACATCCTCCTCCATCTCCAGCACCACATCCTTCCATTCCTCCTCCTCATCTATCTCCTCCTGTAAAAATTTAAATTCATAAGAACCTGTTTTCTTGCGTTTACCATTACAACAAGCAGAGATGCTGCCTTGATCTAACTCCAGCACACGGGCTGCCTCGGTAGCTGATGGGTATTCAGTCCACTCATCGTCGCTGGCAACCTTTCGACCTACTATTGCCCTTGACGTAGCCTGGGCGCAGGAGCCTCGATTCACATTGTTCTGATGTGATGATATGACCTGCTCTTGAGGACTTGCCCATTGTAAGTTCTCCACCCTATTGTCGCTGCGATTCAGGTTTTTATGATCCACTGTGTCTTGACCAGCCTCAGGTGGATCCAGAAAAGCAATAGCGACTAGACGGTGAACAAGATAGTTCTTTCCACTAATTTGAACACGGCAATATCCACTTGAATTAGCTTTCGGTGTGGTCACCTTACCATTGGGGTAGCGTATTTTGCCTTTAGATGAAACTTCGACTTGGGTTGCTTTCTTTGGAGTCGATTCCTCGTCCTCCTCTAGCACCACATCCTTCCATTCCTCCTCCTCATCTATCACCTCCTGTACAAATTGAAATTGATATGAACCCGTACTCTTGTATTTACCATTACAACACGAAGAGATGCTGCTTCGATCTAACTCCAGCACACGGGCTGCCTCGTATGCTGAGGGGTAATCAGTCCACTCATCATCGCCAACCTTTCGACCTACTATTGCCCTTGACTTAGCCTGGGCGGAGGAGCCTCGATTCACATTGTTCTGATGTGATGATATGATCTGCTCTTGAGGACTTGCCCATTGTAAGTTCTCCACCCTATTGTCGCTGCGATTCAGGTTTTTATGATCCACTGTGTCTTGACCAGCCTCAGGTGGATCCAGAAAAGCAATAGCGACTAGACGGTGAACATAGTAGTTCTTTCTATCAATCATCACACGGCAATATCCACCTATACTTGAATTAGCTTTCGGTGTGGTCACCTTACCACTCAAGTGGCGTATATTGCCTTTCGATGAAACTTGGACGACTTTTTTCTTTTGATTTTTTGCTTTTCCCATCTTTCTTGTATTGTGTTTTGTATTAGATTTGTATTAGATTTGTATTAGATTTGTATTGTAGATATGGGGGATTGAGAACCAGTTAGTCACAAATCTTACGCTTTGTTGTTGGTTATTAATGCGATGATATTCATATAAAAACAAGACAACCTATATTCATAGATGTATAAACACAATGTGTTGTGATGATGAAGTAATTAGTCATAATTACAATTGTTTTATGAAGATTTTACGAATTCCCCAAATTGATATCTTGATTTGAAGAAAACTTCTAAACTTTACATCACACCAATATTAGCATAGGATATGGTCAAAAAAAAATCAAGGATTACACGATTCTTACCTTATATTATATATTATTGTGAACTTAAGACTTGTGAGGCTTGTTCTTTCAATTACATTTCACCCGACGGTGGGTGGGTATTCCGGAGGTATCCTCCGAGGGTAGACAGGTCTACCCATTTTCAACCAAACAAAATTGTAATCTGCGGTCTATTGTGATACATTTCAATGTTTGATATTGGCCCTGATATATGCATAGTATTTAAGCATGACATCATTGCAAATAATCAATAGTAATATAATATAAGCTCATCAAAGGGATCAAAGTGACCACTGCGATAACATGCACGCAAAAAAAATTTACTTTTGTATCATCTTTGTATCAAATGTTACAAAATTAACACAAGATACTCTTGCAATATATTTTTACCATTTAAAATTTCAATCATCTTCTCAATCAAATGATATTTTACCCCTGTTTGACGCCTCGAAAGGAATGCTATTGTGTTGGCACTCGCGACGAATCAAAGAAAAGTTTGATATCAAATATGGGCAAAAATGCAAAATAATATGCATTCACCATGGACCTATGAATGATGCCTTGAAAAGAATAAAACTCCAGATTATTTGGATGATTTACTTTCGTCAACAATTAGCTACCGACGTCGGACCCGGCATGGCACCAGTTCCATCATTCTTAAGAAGAATAGTACATATCCCGTAGTTCCGATATAGTCGTAGTGCATCAAAGTATATGCCCATTAGGTTTATGCCTAAATCTACAAGAAATGTAGGCATAAAGTATCTTGATATCAAGTGTCAAGTCTCAACCTGGAATGGCAAGATGTTGACGTGTGAGCATGGTAGGTAGGGTAGGCTGAGGTCGCAGTGCCTGAAATGTGGTGGTAAAAAAAACTTATGTGAGCATGGTAGGCAGAGATTGCAGTGTAAGAAATGTGATGGATCATGTATATGTGGAACTACACATTACAAGACCACATCAAGCAATGATGCATGTTTACCTTGCGAAGCAAATGTTGCAAATTGTGGAGACAGCTCTCCAGGTTCCTGTTTGTCCGGATACTGGCGTGATTCTATTTCTGACTTATGTGTGGAAGTATGTCCCCCTGGTAAGTATGAATCTGATGGAGACTGTATACATTGTGAAGTGGGTAAATTTAGCCCTTATCCTGGTGCAGTAACCTGTATCCAGTGTGTTGCTGGTACGGCATCAAGTAACATTGGCTCTAGTGCTTCAACCTGTATAGGCTGCCCAGCAGGTACATACTCCGAAATTGGTGCAGATATATGCATACCTTGTGCGAATGGAAAATATAGTACACCTTATGCAGCATCTTGTAAAGGTTGTGAAGCAGGTAAGTATGGTGCAACAGGACAACCAATGTGCCACTTTTGTCCTGCGGGTACCTACTCAACGGCTGGTGCTAGCACTTGTACTGCTTGTGATAACGGTGATTTCAGCGGACCAGGCGCATCCGAGTGCGATTCCTGTAGCAACTGACAATTGCTCGCCGCATATAGATCAGGTACCTGTTCAAATAATGAAAATTCACTCACCTGTATGCGGCGAAATAGCTATGTCAATTCGTTGCTGCAACAATGCGCAACGACTTGTCCCACAACGGAACAAGGCTTCTGCAAAGTCTTCGACTATGCAATGTATGTTCCCACACAAATCCCAACATCAGCACCTTCAGAATATTTACATGCATATGTAAAAGTTGCTATGGCACAATCATTTACAACAACATTAACACCAGTACAATTCAATACTAATTTAGATGCGAAAAATGCATTTATTACTATAATGGAAGCTAAATTAGGTAGTTGCGCTCTGCTTTTGACAACTTATATATCACCCGATTGGCAGTCCCATCCCAAGTCTCTAGTAGCGTATATAGCTTTGGCATCTTTGTTGTTTAACATTGCACATCTTGGATGCATGACTAGCACAACGTCAGTGATAGGATCGGCTCTCCCAGCAGTAGATTGGTATTTGGTCACATATTTTAGTCGTGTATTATTACGCTTATTAGTGAGTATTGTAGCTTCAGCTGACCTGTTAATACATTGGACAAAAGGATGCAGCGCTGCATCTCGTATCACAACCTACACAATCTTGGGCAGTCTATTGATATCTGCAGTTTCCACCATAATTTTCGCAGGGATGGATACTAGGAATGATTATGGTATGTACGGACACTGTTGGTATCGTTATGGAAATACTCAAATTTACTTTGAAATGTCTATGTTGTCTTTATGCCTCGTGTTCAAAATTGGCGTACTAGCATGGGTCTCTTCTAGATCCCCTACAACTGAGGCAGCACTCAGTGATAGTGATGAGGTGTCTGTAACAAGAACTGAAAATAACTTGAATGAGTTGAAAAGTCATTCGAGTCTTCATATTTCAGATGTATCATGCGACATAGATCAGTCGACAGATAAATATACTGGTGATCCTACGAAACTTGCTAGAAAGTGTGGTGTGTCTGGTGACTATATCTACCGTCTAAAATTGGTTGTTGGTTTCTTTTTAGCAGGTACTATCTTTCAAATTCTCTTAAGTTATCCTCTACTTAATATGTGGAACAGTGGGTGAGTTTGGAAAAACATATGGATAATGACGATCAATTTGTAGATAATATATATATATATAAACACAATAACACATATCAAAAGCTAGGTTCCTTCATTGATCTACCTTTCTTCTTCGGTCATGCCATGTCATGCCCGTCTGATCTGTTGACTTGAACTGAATTTTATAGTTGCGTCCAATGCCAAGCACATATTACTACTGCAGCTATACCTAAATTGTCATATTCACCACCGATAGCTTCTACAAATGCAGCAGCTGTGGCAATTGTTATACGTGCTGAATTTGATACTTCAAACATTATCGTAAAATATGTAAAAATGAACACAGCTAAAGTACCTGCAATAGTCTTTTGATCATACCATGCTAAATTAACATCATGACCAAGTTGTCGTGTTGCAAATTTACCAATAACAGCTCCTGCGGGATCTGCAAAAAACAAGGGAGCTAGTACTGTAGGTGGTAATTCCATTGCAAACCACATGGAAACTAGTATCAGGTATCCTGTAATTCCGACATCTTTCGGTCGTGCAAAACGGAACGGTGGTAAAGGTGATAGATTCCATGTCATAAGAATAGAACTGGCAGCTATAGTCCATACAAAAACTTGACTCTCTGTGCGTGTGGAATCTAGCAACATCATCCCCAAACCACATCCTGCATGACAAAGCTTTCTAGCAGCAAACTTGCTTAATTTCTTTGAGCTTATCTTCTCCAGAATCAAAATATACGGAACTATGGCTGCCATGATTACAGTATCGAGGTCCACCATCTTCAATGTTGCTCTTTCAATGAAATACATTGCAACTTGCAAAAGGGAGAGATCTTTTCTATATATATATTAATAATAATTAGTAGATTACAAAATAACAGAGAGATCTTTTCGTACGTCACGTGCGTCGACATTTGGTTTTGAAGAAGATGAACTCCTCTTCAAAACCTTCCTAATAAACTCAAAACAATACTAGAAGTTATTTTTGTTGTATTTTTTGTTTTTATTCTTGTGTAGTTTGATAACAAAAAGGTGCAAATTCCTCAAAGATTAGCTGTTTAAACTTCGGGAGTATCTATATTGAAAATGAATCCCAAATTTAGAAAAAGCAGATGTCCTTTGTTTATTCTCCCATTTGGGATACTTGCAATAATATTTGAAAATATTAACATCAAAGATTTCGCCCTATTTCATGTATCTGTCAGATCATCTGATGACTTATATAAGCCATGGAAGCAATACTTACGAATGGCCCATCTTACAAAAGGTATTACGAATCATATATTTACTTCAGCTTCAGAGCTTAGGTTTGTTTTACGTTGTGGTATTGATCTTAAAAGTATCCAGATGAATCTTTTACGTCATTCTCATTTCGGGGAAGATGGATCGGACATCCAAATCATGGTAACAAGAGGTTGTACTGATATTGTTCATGCGATGCTCCATAGAAATAAGGGAATTGATATTAATAAATACATGAAATATGACTCCTCTTATTTTTTTGAAGATAATATCCTTGATGAAGAGCATGGTATGTGTACCCTCCTTCACATTGCACTGAAGGAGAGACTACCTTCAATGGTCCAGCTCTTGTTAGATTATGGTGGTGATATCAATCTCCCAGTCTTGATCAGTGGCATTGACTATGAGTATGGTACACCCCTTCTGCTCTCAATTCCTCCTTTGTCTATATTTGCATATGATACACACTATCATGAAGATGAGGATAGATATATATACGAAAATATAGAAATGACTACTAAAGTGGCTCGTGTTCTTCTTAAATCTTGTATCGACGCTGAAGCTCGAACTCGTGCAAGTATCGATTCTGAATGGGAATTTGATGAAGTTCTTGAAGAAGAAGTAATAGACGAAATTTCAGCAACTGTTTCGCCTGATTGTACTCCATTGCAAGTAGCTCTGAGAAATCACAATAAAGAATTTTCTTTATTCCTTTGTGAAAATGGTGCAGTATTAGATCCTGGATTATTAGGTACTTACCTTTGTTGTAGTATTCATATGCAATCATTACCATTGGTCAAAATTTTTTACCAAAAATTTGGTAAAGAATTGTGTTCTGTTGCAATTTGTGCTGGTGGTAATAATTCGTTCATGTGTGCTTGCAGTACAGGGGCCACTTCCATTCTATCCTATTTTCTTGATAAAGATATTGATACAGGTTACGATGAGCATCATCTACTTTGTCCTAATTTAAATGGCTTAACACCAATACAAACTCTTGTAGAGAAAGGACATACAAGTTTATTGATGAATCTCTTGAAAAGGTTATCGAGCAATATCACCTTTGAGGTAGTCAATAGTCGAGATAAATATGGTAATGATATACTTCTCTCGGCCTCTAAATATTCGTTTTCATCATTGAAATTTTTATTAGAAGGTTGGGAAAATAAAGATAAACAATCCTGCACTTTAGATGCCAAAGTTAAGAATGGTAATGGCCACAATATCCTCATGCTACATGCATGTAGCCATCATGCTAGTCTATCCACAGTGAAGGAGCTTATTGATGTTGCGCCTCATCTGAAAGGTTCTTTATTAGATAAAGATAAAGATAGGAAAACATTAGTTGATCAGCTTGAAGACGATATCAAGCAGAGTCCAGTTTTACATAATTTTCAGAAACATAATGTTGAGGTTAAAAAGAAAATTTTGAAGTACATACTTGATCTTATGGAACACAACAAATTGGAGAATATGTACAAAGAATATTATGATTCTGGAATGAGCGTACGTGTCCAAAGTGGTGTAGAGGCGCTTGGGTCTAGTAAAAAACGATCTCGGAACAGGAAGGCTAGAAAAGTGCCCAATACGAATACTTTTTTCAGTATCAATGAATTTCCGCAAATTGAATTTCTTAATGTACCAAGTCGTCTTCATAGTGAGTCAAATGCAGTGATTTCTTCCACCTATACCAGCCAGGAATTTACAATGACGAATGCTGACTCAACTGAAGATTCCGAGAAGATACTATCAAGTTTACTTAAGTCTTTAACCAAAGGTTACCAAAAGTTTCGAAATATTTTTACCAAAATATATCCAAAAGGAGAACAATAATCTCAATTCTATGTGTCGTTTCTTTCGAATATTTTTCATTCCTTTGAACATAGTGAGAGAGTGAAGGAGACGCGTGTTTAAGTTTCATCGTCATATTTAAATATCAATTTCTTCCTCTTTGTGGTTACCATAAACAAAAAAATAATTTACAATGATTGATATGGACAATTTCTCTCTTTTTAAATTGCTTTAATTTAATATTCCTTGTATTTAGTGATTCTTTCCTTGATGCAAGAACGAAAGGAATGCAAAATTTTTTTATGGGATATACAACAACTATAGAAAGAAATATCACCTAAAAAATAAAGTATCTTTTCGATTTAATTCAATTCCAATCTTATTCTTCATTTATAATCTTAAACTATGTAGCTCACGGTGAATATCAAAAGGATCCAACCCTCATTTTGGTCCCGGTGAAGATCTATGGATTGAACACCCGATCATACTAACAATGTTCATTTGAATGCAAAAAATGGTAGTGACTAGAAAATCAAAGAAAAATTTGAATGGAACACCAGAAGACTTAGCCAAACCACAACCATCAGCACAAGCTGCCACGACATCACTTGCAGGCCTTTACAAGACTGCTTTGGTCCGATACCCACTTACCACAAACTGCACTATGGCTGGTTCAATCACAGGTGGATCAGTATTGGCCAGTAATATCTTAAAGAACACGCCATGGGATTGGACTGAATGCTTGGCCATGGTAATTGTTGCATCTACCTTTATCACACCGATGCTTTCATACTACTATGGTTGGTTGAACAAACAGAAATTTGATACCTTGGTAGCACTCTTTATAGATCAAGTCATTTTCTCACCAGTCTTTACATTAGCATTATTAACATATCGCCTGCTTGTCATTGAAACTCTTGCTTCGAAATCCTTGCCAAGCCTACAAATATTAATGACAAGTTACGAAAAAGTTCAAGTACAGCTCCCTATTGTAATGAAATTAAGTTGGATGTTTTGGATTCCATGTAGATATATAATGCTTAACTTAGTACCAGATATGCACCATATTGTGGGTGGAAACATAGCTAATTTTGTCTGGAATATTGTCCTTGCCCTGCAAACGAAGGATTAAGTAATACTACCATACGGTCGGTACTTGAGAGATCTAGCCTTTTTGAAAAGAAAGAAATAGCATAGAGGAATGCTCTCTATATATGTTAGTATGTAAGAAGCAGTTTAATGCTCATTTTTAACAGTATTTACACTATCTATGTCCTACGGTGACGGTGAGCTGACCAGAGGCGCCTGCTGCAATTGGACACATTACCCTCAGACTTACACATTCCCTGATCTCTCTCTCTCCCTTCCTTGCAATATATCATTATTTTACCATTCATAAGGAACGACTATCATTATTTACATGAGAAAAATAGTAAAAAATAACATAAAAAATACCAATATTGCCCCGAGCTTCGTGTACAAGGAAGTGTTGCTGCTTGCAGCGTCGTATGCTTTCTGCAACACATCTGATGCAGAATCTACAGTAGTAACAGCATTCTCTATATCTTCATCAATTCTTTCTACTAGTTCTCCTTGTTCTTGTATCATTGTTGTTAAACGCTTAAATAAGGTACCTAGTTCTGCTATTGTACTTTCAACTTCACCAACCGCACGTTCTCTTGCTTCAAAATATTGTGCAGGTGGTGCTAATAGCATTTGCTGTTCTTGAAGAGCAGGATTATATGTGTCTGAATATACATCTGATGAACTATTTTTGTCCATCTCATTTCCTGCTGCATTGAGATCATCATATCCGGTGTGGACGGGTGGACCACCAAATGGAAGGTTATAGTTTTCTGTGTGGCCTCCTCCAGCTGCTTTAGGCCTTTGCATTGGAGATAACATACCACTTCCTGTAAGAGCTTCTTTGCGTTCTCCAGATTGTTTAATCTTGCTAGACCTTACCTCAAGCACAGCCTTGAAGTCCTTTGTTGCTGTAGCCAAACCATTCTTTAATTGTGATACCACTTTACCATGATGTGCACCTTGCCCTTGTTGTGTTTTACTCGTCCTTTGGCCATCTACATATTGCTGTGCACTATCGCATTTAGAATTGAGTTCAGCTAACTCTTGCTTGATTCTGTATATCAACGAGTTGATCTCTTCGGTTGGGTCGTCAAATAGCCCTTGACGTTGAACTAATTTCGATAATTTTGTTAATGTGTTACTAGCACGATGAATGCCTCTAGCGATTTCTCCAGCTGCATCTTGAAAAGCGCTTCGTGTCTTCACTTGTGCATTCTTATTGACCGCTTTTGCTCCACCACTTTGTTTGTCATTTTCTCGAACAACTTGCAAAAATTCAAGAGTTCGATCACACATAATACTATTTACTATTACTGATTATCCTACCTATATAGATTGTTGTACTAAGAATATATGTTTACCCTTTAGTTGGGCATAAATGTCCCCCCACGGAATTCTGGGCCCGGCCACACAGCTATGGAAAAATATATTTTTTTATGTTTAAGAGATAGAGATATTGTTCTTCGGTGTGTGTCTTGAATTACTTGTTTACAAGACATTAGTTTTGCCTAATATAAATGATACCTGACATCTATGAGGGTTAAGAGAAATGACATTCCCCTCACCTCCTTTATTTTCTAATAAGTTCTGGTTTGTTTAAAACTTCACTCACAACTGCAGCATATTCTGTAGATCCAAGTGGATACCATTGATTTCCACTTAAAAACTTTCGCATACCCGTTTCACTATTAGATAATATTGCATGCTGAACAGCCAAGCAATATGGAAAATCTTCGAGGATTTCACTCCCACATTCTTCGGCATACCATGTTACACAATGAGCTAATAAAACGTCTACATAAGTAACACAGTCTCCTACAAGAAAAGCTCCTTTCCCTTTCTTTTTATTTCTTTCAATACACATTTCTAATCTTGTCCCGCCTTTAATCCACGATGCTTTTAACACTTCTTTGTGTTTTGCTTCTGCTTCTTCCCCTTGTGCTCGTGTAAATGGTGCACGCAAAAGTGGTGAAACCACATCAATGATATTGCAAGCAATCATATCACAGTATACCTCATCTGTGGCTGTCTTTCCAACAAGATTACCACGCTTAGCAAGGTATCTAATAATAGCTTGGGATTCCACAAGCTCTTGACCATCTATTTGCAACAAAGGTAACTTTCCAAATGCCAATTGTCCATTTTCTACTAAGTTTAAGAACCTTTCCCTTTTATTAATTATTCGTTGTGTAAAGCTGACCTCCGTGTAGGCTAGCATCCATCTTATTTGGTCAGCCATACCACGGCCAGGGAAGTAATACAATGTCGCATCAGTTTTTGAGTGTGGCTGCTCGCGTTCAGGGACACTACCACCTTGACCCATTCTACTTACAAAAGCAAAACACAAAGTTCTAAAACAAGAAAAATTAAGGAAAATGGACCTCTACTGCTGTAATGGTCCGGGATTCCCCTCTGGCCCTCGACCAGTCTGTCCATTTCTCACGCTAGTTCGCCATCTATACGAAAAGGGGAGTGCTATTGGTGTAAGATATGTATTGTAATTCGTTCAATTCATCAATTGTACAAAATAACAAAATAACGCTATTTACAAACACAACCTTTTCTCTCCTTATGGCAATTTCGACCACTACCTACGTTATGTTATGCTCTCTCTGAGTAAGGTAATTGCTCACCAATCCGTTGCATTGCTACTTCACACTACATTGTACTTCACTGTTTTACAGCAGTATCATCTAGTAGCTGTCGTATACGTTGTCTACCATATCTATGGCCGTTTTCTGCAGCATACATCAGAAATGGAATAGCGGCACTTACATTCTTTTGACAACCTTCACCTTCAAGGAGCATATCCCCTGCCATAAATGCTGCTCCAACATGACCACTATTATTATTATTATTATTATTATTATTATTATTATTATTATTATTATTATTATTATCCTCACTTATTTGTGTAGCTGCACGAATATATAATTCAAATGCTTCCTTATCAGCATCTTGAACTTTGCGCATAGACTGAACTCTGCCTGATGTAGATAATAAGGGATACTCTTCGATTGTACCATTATATATCCCTGAACCTAATTCATAGCAAGCTTGAGCGCTATTAGAGTTTACCGCAGATACTAGGTAATTTGTTCCTTGTATGATGTCAATATCAACACCAAAGCCTTCAGTGAGCAAAATCCCAGCAGCAACCATGGAATCAACATGTCCGACTTTCGCTAATTCTTGGTAATGGTTTAATGCGGCATCGGCATCTATGCTGTTGAAAACAAGACATGATGCCAAATCGAATAATCCTGTTTGACACTGCTTTTTCGATGGATCTGAACACATTTCAGCAGCTGACTGAAGGGTTTCCAATGCATCAGTATCTGGTTGAATGGGTGGCCATGCACGAGGTGGTAGCTTTCTCCAGCCGTATTCTTCGTCATCCTCCCAACGTGTTCGTATCTTAGTCTCATCTGCACGCCACTGTTGCAATGCAGTTCTAATCTCCTTTTTATCATCTCCACTCGAACACTCTGAGATATTCACCACCAATAAAGCAGCAACAGGTACTTTCAAGAACACACGAGGAACCATATCCGTGTTTTTACTCTACGATGCTAATTGCTCGTCTATCTGTCTACATGTCTATCTGACGACGAAATAATCCGAGATGCCAGCGAACAGGTTAAGCTATTATATTATTTGCTATTTACTTCGTTATATAATAATCTTGACTCCTATTAACAACCTGTTATTTAATAATCTTGACTCCTATTAACAACCTATGTACTTATTCTTATTTCAATTCACTATGATGCTCTGTAGCAGATGTTGCCCTCATTGGTCCAAGGAATGTCGATCCATTTGATGATCTGATGATCAGTGTTCAGGTAAGGAGTACATTCGTCAACATAAGCAGCAGCAAAATATTTTATCGTCATGATATAGATCAATTATGACATTCCATCAAATGTCATGGACATTGGTATAAATCGTCGCTTTCGATATGATCTTCTGCTCCATGAACTGCAGACGCTCGACGAATGCAATCGCCACTACGACCGCCACGACCACTTGCTCGTCCTGCTTGATCACAATCAATTGATGGAGTAGTAAACGAAGCACTACTGCGTCCACCAGAAGCACTACTGCGTCCACCAGAAGCACTACTGCGTCCACCAGAAGCACTATTGCGTCCGCCACGACCACTTCTACCTCCTCCTCCTCCTCCTAAGATGGAATCTGATGCAGCAGAGAAAGATGCACTACTACGACCTCCGCGACCACCTCCACGCCCACCTCTAACTACATCAGCTGCACTATAAGATGCAACTTCTTCTGGAACAGAAACGGGGGCAATACTTTTCCCCTCTTCGTTTAACATTGCTTCAGAACCTCTCCCACGTCCTCCACGTCCACCTTGCCTTCCGAGTCCGAGTCTACCACGACCACCGCTCATAGAAGATCGTTCAGGGACCGATAATCGCTGTACAATTGCTTCAGTATGATTATCATATAATGGTTCATCAGCTGGCACACTCGTATCATCTCTTACCTCACTTAAAGTACGTGACAAATACTCATCTGACAAAGATAGTGTAGACTCTTTGGCGGATATATTCTGTCTGCAAGCATTTTCTATCATTGGATTCATAGCCATGGAAACATCCACCGCTTCTGAACTCTTCTCATAATATGACGACGATATAGTCTCCACACAAACTTCGGTGGAATCAGGATCCGCTGGTAAACTATACACATCACTATGAATCGCATCATTTGATATGATCGATTGTAATTGTCGATCAGATTTAATTTCAACGTCAAGCAAACTTTTCTCAAATTTTACTTTTGAAGGGTTAACGCTGAACACGACATCACTACTACTTTCACCAACCACATCTAACGATACTGACACCTCCTTGCCAATATTCAACATGGGATTCGTCACGGTTAGCTCTACACCACTTTCCTCATCATAGTCAGTATTCTTATTTATGCCATCATTACTCTCACCACTAATCTTCTTCACAATACGGAGATAGCAGTCATGTACGAAACGAATTAACCATCCAAATACTGACATAATTTCATCATCAGTAATATACAAGATCCTGCCATATTTTATAACTGAAGCAAAGCCATCAGTAACTACGGTATAGGGTACTAAGATCAGTAAAGAAAATACCATGAGTGGAGAGTGATCGCCTTCCCCTGCAAATATAAGCCAAAGAGCAATGATATACCTCACTACTCCCATACTGAAACATATATAGTTGGAATCACTTACAAAGATGTTGACAGTAAGTAACATGACTTCCCATTCATTGACACGATCATCATTCTGCAATGCAAGATTAATTTGCTCTTGTCTAGTCTTGTTTACTTCTGCTATGAGTGTTCTCGTAGCTTCAGGTATCGTAATACCATCACTGTCAAATTCAGGATTCGGAATATCATGGGCATGTTCATGTACATCATCAACACGAATGCTGGCATTAGTATTAATTCGATCTTGGATAGTCTTTCTTGCCTCTGATGTGGCATCTTCTACCCAATTGGGTAACAGACATGCTTTTAAGCTCTCTGATTTCACTGCAATAGGATACGAACATACAAATGACGCAAATATAGACAGTAAAGACATGTATGGTATTGCTTGAATAAGACATGCACGTAATGCAATAAGACTATGTAATGTAGAAGCATAATCTTGTTGTAAATCTTCTGTCAACGCTTCCGAATCAGGAGCGAGATCTTTGAGATCATTATAAGGAATACTCACTTGTTTACTACGTCTCATCTCGTGATACTTATTCATCAAATTATTCTTTTCAAGATGAAGCAGTAAATTCGGATTACACCACACAGCACTACTGTCAAAAACCTTTTTATGAATACCATAAGCAATTACATCAGCTTCATACCATATACCGACACATAAGCGCACAAATGTCAACATCTTATGCCCAACAATATACAAAGCCGTTCTACCTGACCTAGTCAATATATGAGCAACTCCAGTAATGATCATGAGCATAAAAGGTATAGAATATATATAATGTTCTGCACTTATACCCAATCTATCTGTTAAGATACTTTTCAATTCCTGATACTCCATAGTGCACAATGCATAATAGCTAGGAAGTTTTGAATTGATCCGATTGTGCCATGCTAGAGTTTCTCCATCAGTTCGTTCTTGGAAAAACGACTGCAGCGGTTTCACAACAACATCATGGTTCGTCATTTCATATCCAGATTCACTGCTTAAACTAAAATCAAAATGTTTACTATTTTCCATACTTTCATCAGTACAACATGACAGTTTCGATAATGGGAATCCATTTTCCTGCGCATTCGCTGACGAAGAACTCAAGTTACATGCGCGTCCTTTAATAAGAAGGTAAGGTAAATTATCGTCATCATTCTCATAAAACTCTTCAGAAAGACCAAAAGGGAGAATAGATTCCTTAGATCCAAGTAGAATCGTGACCAGAACGATATCAGGATCGACCTTTCGTTGCAGTCTCTCCATGAATTCCACAACCCGAAATGACGGTGAGTATATATCATAGCTACATGAATCTACTATCTTCCCTGTAGATGAAGATATTTGTAATACGGCACACTCTTCATTGTCCCAGGTATCTTTTACATGCCACTCATATACATTTCCAATACGCTTGGATGCCTGAAATAAAATAGCACTCATTCCATCAGATGAAATTGTGACACGGAATTTACCTGCATCAACTTGCTTCGTGACTTCCAATCGGGATCGTGTCATCCTCAAGGCCATGACGTTTCTACATAGACTATTGCTGTTATCTGCTTTTGCTTTCAATGCATCCCATCTATGAATCTCCTGTTGTTGCACATCATCCAAAGCTGGACTTGAAGTGTCAGTATCCATAGGTACATGTGCAGCTGAGTATTTATTTGTAACAGCAATACCTTGTGCCCACCACAAATCGGGTGCTACAAACGAGAAGCATTTCAGAAACTGATGGAAACCATAATACTTACGAAATACTTTCTTGTCAGATGCTTCCAGAGCATCATCGAGATCACGCTTACTATCATGTAGACGCATAAACACAACTTCACCAGAGTCCGGGTCAATATAAGATGGCAGGCCAGGCACTAAGACTTTTACTGTCTCGTAAAAGAAAGGCATAAAGAATAAATAGAAGATTCCACTTGTCAAGGCAGCAATATAAGTATCATAATTCTCAAACCCTACGACTGTATTACAAGCAGGATCAACCTCATGAATACCACCATTGGATACAAATACTTGCAACGTCACCAAAGACATCAGATATTGTAAAGCTGTCTGAAACACATCCAATTTCGCCAGCTTCTCCAGAGAAAAGATTATCATGGCTATCATCCAAGAATACAATCCTGACCAATATGCGTAAGTAAGACCACCACTGTCTTTGGTGAGATGCCATTTTATATATCGCATATTCATCATTATACTTCCCTTCTTTTCAATATAGGCATTGTATGTTACTTGCTTGAAAACTTGGATATCACTTCCAACTAGAACTACAGCAATTCCAAGTATACTCATATTCATACCCAGTTCAAACGGTGAAGAAGCTCCAGGACAAGTAATAGCGACAAACTCATAGTCTAATTTCAAGTCTGCAAAATAATCAATCAAATAGAGAGCTGGCTCCACAATAAGATATACAAAGTATACATCCAACTTGTCAGCTATTAATTGCCAAAACTCTCCTAGACGTTTCACGAATGAAATATCCAAGTTCAAACCTTTAAAGAGAATCATACTTTTGAAAGAGATGGCTCCAATTTCTAAGAGTATACTCGTAATTGTGGTCACTGTCAGAATAAAAAGTAAACCAACCACCATAAACAGATTACGGAATCGATGTTTTCCCCATTCCAAGACAAGTTCTGCTTGTAACTTTTGAGCATAAAGCATATACATAGATGTCAGTTGTCGAGTTGTATCACCAAGGACACGAACAACGCGACCTTTTCTTAAAAAGGCAACTCTTTCAAATCGTGCTCGGAGAACATATTGCCATCCAATCGCAAACATTATCCCAACGCCTAGAAAACCTTGATAAAAATTCCATTCGGGAGAAACACAATCTTTCTCACGTTTACTACCAGTAGATACAGTAAGACGCCCATTCGGACAGGGTATACATCCAACCTCACCTGGTCCTGCCGAGTAAGTACTCTGAGCACACAGCGTAAACGTAGTAGCGCCATGAGAAGATACCGAAGCGCCCGGAGGTGCTAATAAACACTCCGAAGTGCCTTCTTTAATGGAAAATTTACCTAATGCACACATGATACATGATTCACTGCCAACACTACCGAAATGACTATAGTATCCTGGTGAACAAGGTTTACATTTATCACATTCAGTACCATGATGATAACCATTTGTACAATAGTTAAAGTAGTATCCAGCAGGACAAAGACCGGTAGGTCTACTGGTAGGTTGTGTTGATGGTTGACTCGTTGGTTGTCCTGTT
>JACKZZ010022740.1_pt1 | contig 40507 bp, 21 predicted proteins | sample 8027871 | NCBI WGS metagenome assembly JACKZZ01 (sample SAMN15724774, study PRJNA655200) | protist metagenome | isolation source: fluorescence activated cell sorting (FACS) single amplified genomes of... | place: USA: West Boothbay Harbor, Gulf of Maine | collected 2000-07-19
TACGTCCGTCGGCATCTGGCTAATCAATTGAACATAGGCTGCAAAGCCGATGCCGATTCCGTGGCAAAACACCACAGGTATTTTTGTCTTGTTTCTGCTACTACGATTGCTCCTGCTACCAAGCTTTAACCTGGGAGAATCTTCGCTTTTAAATTCTCCTTGAGTACTTGAAGTGAAAGAATCAACGGAGGGTGAGGGTATGGCCAACCGACAGTAGATATTCTGTGCAGGCGTGCAAAACTCCGCCAGTTTTCTGAACCCCAGCCACCGGATATGCGCGTGCGCACCACAATTCGCCACAAAAATAGAAGCATAGATTGCTAATGGTCGTTGAGTTGCAAACACAGGGTCTAAATTCAATCTCGCACATTTGGTTTCCTCATTTCTGCCCAATACGAACTTGTACTGCAGCTTTTCCTCGAATAAGTCCACTAATCGCTCTACCTCCACTCGCTCAGACGCAAGCAAAGTTTCAAGTTCCTTGTGAAAAAAAGCCCAAGAAGTCCACTGGGCATAGTTATCACGCTGAATACTTGTCAATGGTGCACCGAAGAACCACTCCTCAAGCGATTTTTTCAAGTATAAATGCCCCCTCCCTGCTGTTCTGTACTGAGTGATGCCAGATGCCGCACACTTCATAGCATCAAAGCACTTGTGAAAGAACTCTAATCGCATATCCCAGTCCTTGGCATAATGTTCTATTTCAATAAATTGACTCAGATTGTGGAATCTGTACACTTGGTAAGGGAGGAACAGCACTTCCGCACTGCAAAACGCGAGCACCAGATAGTGCAAAAAGCACTGCAGAGGATCCGTAGGGATGGCATATTCCGAGAAATAGAACACCAGCAATAACAGGTAGCTCAGAGGAGTTATAAGACGCAGCCCGATGATTATCAACTGCAAGCATCGGAAGATAACTCCTGTATGGTAATTTCCCAGAGCTGCTTCTGACTCCATTATGAGTCTGCTGAATGAGCCACGGGTATGCGTTCGTAGCAAGGAAGAGTTGCTGCGAGGTACTGAGCCGCCATTTCCCATAATCCCGTTGTTCTGGTCTCTGTGACACTGATTTATGCCGATCAAGATGCCAGGACTGACTACTACTGCCTTGAGGCTACCGGCTCGCCAAATTGGATCTTAGGAACAAAACGAGGCACAGAAGTAGAAATACAGTTTACAGCTATAACTATAAACCTTCCTAAATTGAAGCTGTAAAGAGGAAAATAGGAGCTTTGGTGTCATTCGATTCAAAGACGCAGAAAAAGTAAAGAGAAGGGTAACCTTTTTCTGATAGCCCCAAAACCTTCACGTGAAGCTTAAGTTGCGAGTGATAAACCTGTGGGCTTAGAAAATCCTGCCACTAACGTGAAAGACCTTCGCCCGTGCCAGAGAGACGCCAGAGAAATACGAACCTTCTGCCCTCCCCATAGAAGCTGGAATTCCTTTAGGTTGCTTGACGAAGCGTGACCAATTTGTTTGCATTGTGCCATCGCAAGAGCAACGACGAAAAGCTTTGAATCTGTATCCTTCGAGACGAAAATTTGTACTTGAATGTCCAAGATGGTGAGACGTAGTTTCCTCCGTATGCAAACGAATGTCATGTTAGGTCTGATACTCATCAGCTGTTTGCACTTGTCTTTCATTCATGCACAAATCACAACATCTGCCAGATTGCAACCCTGGCCCATCTCCATTCAGCAAATTGGTCTGTGCTGCGAACCATGGCAGCAAGCCATGGCACTCAAGAAAGATGACGAGCAGGTTGCCGGGGATGAAATCAATAAGCCGCCGGCGCACTCTGCGTCGCTATTGAAATGTGCGAATGCTTCTGCTAATGCCATGCCTAGCGCAAGCGCTAAAGTAGGTGTATTGACGTTTGTATCTGCAGAAGAGGATACGAAGAAACACTTCGCTGTGCCAGATATCATCAATTATGCTGCTTATCATGCGGCGCTGACAGCTGCGTATGCAGAGCAAAATGATTATATTTACAAGTTTATCACCCCAGATATGCCAGGCAATTCACTTGATGAGCTTGAGCCAGCAGATGTACGGTGGAACAAAGTCAAGTTGCTGCTGAATGCACTGGATCCAGAGACCGGCTGGGCACGGGACATGGGATTCGTAGTCTGGATCGATGCCGATGCCGTGGTGTTAGACATGGGAATGAAGTTGGAAAAAGTCGCCGAAGAGCAATATCCGAATGCAGATTTTATTGCATCCGCTGACATTCGCCAAGGTTACATCAATAGCGGGTTCTTATTATTGCGAAACACCGCTTGGACAAGGGAGTTCCTGCAGAGGTGGTGGAATGTTGCAGATAGAAAAGTGATTTGTGATCAAGATGCTTTTGACATGATATACACAGAGTACACTAAGGAAGAAAAAGGCAATGCTCATATTAGCTCCAAAGCTGGTATCCAGTCCAAAGTAGCCGTGCTACGCAGAGATGCACTCAACACCGACCCACCAGCGACGTTGCGGCAGCAAGCACACAACCAAGTCCTACATCTCATGGGCCAGAGCTCCGCATATCGCACTGAAGTTTTTCGTATGGCGTTTCATAATTTATGTCAAGCGCGATCGGGAGGAATCTTGCCTGCTCAATTGGGACTGCATAGGGCCTATCTCGATCAGCTGGCGCTACGTATGTACAAACACGATACTGACACTATGTTGAGAGAAGCTAAGGAGCGCTTAACAGAGTTCTCGAAATATCAAATCCCAGACGATGAGGAAGAGGCAAAGGAGGAACAAGAAGAAATTTTATTTGCTGGTAAGGATGCCGAAAGTACGAATATTGTAAGCGCGAAAAGCTCCGAGGGTGCGCACAAGGGTGTTTCGTTGAAAACCCTCCAAGTAACAGACATCGATTTATTCGACGATTTCCAAGAAATGCGGAGGTCTCCTGACATGTTTGAGGCGATAGGGCGGGCGGCACATCATTTATCCGACTTGTTATTGCAGCGAGAAAACATGCAGAGTGAAGTTTATCACATCCGCACGCAGGTTCTGCAAAGTGTATTTGAATGGCTGCAGGAAGGGTACGGCTTACTCAGCTTCATGAAATATCGGATTGCTCGTTTAACTGAAGAGAAAGAAGACACATATCTAATAGAGCAGCTGACTGAGGACAAGAAAAATTTGGTTTTAGTTCTTTTGCAGCTGTTGAAGCGTGCAGCAGAGTCGGGCAATGACGTGTTTGGCGCCGCTACCTCAGAAGCGCAGAAGCGAGATGCTGCAGAGAAGACGTTTCATGTGTTGCAAGAGTTACATAGTCGTGTGGATGTTAGCAGCCAAGCTGTTCCAGGGCATATGATGGCTCTGATGCATCAAAATATGGCTTATATGGAGTATGGAATTGCTACGGGTATACCAACTGCAGGCGACCCGGACACTCTCGAGAGCGATATATTAGATCTGGAGAAAGAGCAAGATTCCGAGGAACACCGCAGCACACATACTCGAACTGCAGCTGCAAACACGCGTCGCAAAGCTTCTTTATTGAAAAGCGCACGCATCCACGCAGAAAGTAGCGTACAGCTCTTTGATAAATACCTTTCGGACACCACGGAGCGCAGTGTTACAAGTGAAAATGTGCACAGTCTGCAAATTTTAGCTGCTGTGCATTGCACAGAAAATTTGAACTTGACGCGTGGATTAATTGTTTGGGAGCGAACAGTACATATGGCAAGTGCAGCTATGCGAGGGGTGCATATGGGCCCGCCGCTGGATATGTATGGCGGCATCCTCCACAATGCTGCGGTCTGTTACCAGCAGGCTGGGTCTGGGTCCGCCGTGGCCCTGGATCGTGCCTCGTTATTAGCGAAAGAAGCAGTGAATGCTCGCGAGTTGTATTCCACGCAACAAGGGATTTCAACGCAAGAAGACGATAATGACAAGAACGCGCCTCTCAAAGCGTCACGAGATTTACTGCGCAATATTGATGCAACGAGAAGACATACTCACAGCAGTGGCATTGACATAGGCATTGGCAGTGTCAGTGGTAGTAGCGAGAGTAGTGGTAGTGATGCCAAAGTGTACCAAGAGAGTGACTTCACGGAGGAGGAGTGGGAGGAATGTCAAGAGGGGGAGGAGGGATGCGAGGCGTTCTACGTGACCGACGAAGGGGCCGCTGCTGCTGCTGCTGCTGCTGCTGCTGCTGATGTAGATCCTGCTGCTGCAAATACTGCTGCTGCAAATACTGCTGATGCAGACGCTGCTGCGCAGAGTGTTGAAGCCTCCCTTAGCACTCCGCCAAAACCATCATTACCATCACACCAACCACGAACGCGCGTGCGGCCATCTCTGAGCCCCGAGGGGCTAGAGGAAGGCCTCAATCGAGTAATGGCAGTTGATCTGGAAGCTGGGTTCGATAAGTTACAAGAAGTTTCTAAAACTTCGCACGGTTTGGAAGCGACACTGGACGAGCTCGATGCATTTATGCTCCAGCTGAGCTCTGGGAAGCCCAGCGCAGCAGCCGAAATGGCACCACCTGCAGCAGTTACTCCTGTTCCTCCTGCAGAGAAAGAAAACGACCAACGCGCATCAGCAGCGAAGAAAGCACCAGCTGCTAAGAAAGATTTCTCAAGTGCTGGCTCTGTGCGTGTAGTGCAATCGCCAGCAGAGTTTGCCGAAGACGAATGGCAAGAAATTGACGTGTCTGATGAGGAGGAGGAGGAGGAGGAGGAGGAGGAGGATGAGATTGCAGAGGCCAGGCTTCTCTGGCGACAGCAAACAGCTGCATTCGGCGAATTGTAGCTTGTATATATACTAGGAGTATCTTTTTGTAAATTGTTCAACATGATACGTGGTTTCAGGTTGAATCCTTTAATTCATATCTACAAATAAACACCACAACTATCTCTACCACCTTTTCAAGTTTTCTACTTGAGTATCGCAAATCGATTACATCTGCTCAAGCACGCGTAATGCTGCACTTGAGCGTTCGAATCCGAGATTTTGCAATGTGACTAGTTTTCGTAAACTAGGCTCGTCCATACCCTCGAGAGCTGCGCCTTCGAGAATGTTGACTCTCCCACGCCACTGCTGAATAATATTTTGCAGGCGAACCAACTCGTGTCCCCGGCCGTCTTTGGCAACCAAATCTTGCCAGACCAAAAAACATGAGCACAACCATCCAATACAAGCAAATGCAATGCGCAAGGAAACAAGCTGTCGCCATGTCTTGAGTTTTGACTCGTACGTGCTCAGACCAAATGTTACCCAATCCACTAATGTAGCGTCTTGCCCAAATTTATAGTATATCAATGTATCTGTGCCACCTAGTAATACTGACAATATCAAAGCAGCAAAATACGCGACGCATGCAATAACCGCGAATATAAATGCACCTGAATTTTCTTTCATGATGAGTTTCGTTCCGTAATTACTGGCGTCAGCACCGGACAAAGAAGGCCGTGACGAGCGGGAAATAAGGGACATGAGATTGTCCACTGCTCCCAGGGCAGCCAAAGAAGATAACACAAAACACATTCTTCGCACTTCATTTGCACTAGCTTGGTAAGTGGATAAGAACTGTCGATCAGGCAACACTAAATAACTCACACTGATGAACGTAAAGCCAGCAAGCATGCCCTGGAACAGCAAGAAAAGTGCACGAAGGAACATCGCTGCATAACTGTGTCCAGATGCATCCCCATTCTCTATGTTCTCAACATTTGACTCTGCGGGCTCCGAAGTCTTCTTCTTTTCCAGATAGGACTGCTCAACAAGGGGCTTGGGCAGGATGAGAGGGGAAGTCTCGTCTACATCCCCACTCTCTTCTCCGGCGTTGTCACCATCTCCACTCCCACTTGAACTAGAGCCGTCACCGCTTGACCCTACACGAGTAGGCAATAACTCACCAGACCTGGCATTCTCCACCCAAACAATGTGGCTGCCATCTCTCCCCAACTCGGGTTCCAAAGGTCCGTTAACTTGGGAAGCTGTCACTCGCAGGTTATTGTATCCATCGCTTTGGTCCCCGAAGTAGGCAGCTACAAATGGTACTTCTTCACCAACAGGTAAATCACCTGGGTTTATCTCATCACGAGATAAACTTGAAAGTGGAGGCATTGGACGCCTGGAATACATGTTTTTCATCTCCACAGACGACATGATAGAAACTCAGTTAGTTACTAAGGCTCTATATTGACGTGCTGGAGCAAGTATTTCAAGATTAAATGCAAGGATCAACGCTTGGTGGTTCATTCTCTGTTCGAGACGTTTGGTTGGGAATTTTTGCCCGCCTCTCTGCGTCTTTTCGCTGCGTCCAAATGATCAAAAGGGGAGTTCTGAGCAACAGGAATCCAGTGTGCAAGTAACGCCGGTTGAGAGCGCATTTGATAGTCAGGATGGTCCAAGTTAGTTATGTAAGTAGCAAACTATGTATATATATCAAAAGTTAGTTAATGTATCTAATCATGTTTTATGTAAATTTGGTATTTCGTTAAAAGAGGGAAAAGAAAACGGTTAATAATATCTGTGTCACTGGAATCTGATCCTCATTACAGACTAGTTCCATTGCTGTGTTGGTGCGGTGCATTCTCAAAATGGAGAAGTAGATGAATTAAAATTACATAGACAGAATAAATACTTTAAACGACACACGTAACGTCATAAATGACAGCCATCAATACCCCATATCCATCTTTGACTCTCCTTTATAGTCCGATGGTTCTTGCGTTTTCGCGCCAAGTCCTTTAAAATCTGCAGAATCGACGCCTTTTCCGGCAAACTTGGCATCTGCCCCTAAGCACCCCCCCACGTTTCTCGCTTGCGCTTCTTGCACTGCTGCCAGAGCCGCTGGTCTGAATTTGACCACTTCTTCGAAGATGCTGTTCCTCACTTCTTGTCGGTTCATGTCATCTGTCCCTATAGATAACCGGTCATCTTTCTCAAAATCGAAATCGAACAGTGCAGGACATGCTGGTTCTTCCATTTGACCATGAAAATCTTTCAAATAATGATGTGCTAATGCTTCTTCCACAGTAATACGGTCCTCAGGACAAAACTGTAACATACGATTCAATATGTCGACTGCTGCGGGCGACGTGTTGCTCGGAAAATACATATTAAATGGCTGCGGATTAGAATTTTCTCCAGCGGCTATGACAAAATTCATTGCTTGTTGTCGAATGAAACCAAGTTTTTCCCGGGGAGGACACCCGATTTTACTGACGATAATCTCCAGCTGATGTTGGGGATTATCTCCGCGGAAGAACGCGCTATGCGTCAGCAATTCAGCGAAAATACAACCCACACTCCATATATCGACACCTTTACCATAATGGTTTGACTCGCAGAGCAATTCGGGCGCGCGGTACCAGCGAGTAACAACATATTCGGTTAATGTATCCTTGCCTTCTACATCAAATCCTCTCGCTAAACCGAAATCACATAAACCCAAGTCGCAATTGGCATTGACCAATATGTTACTCGGTTTGAGATCCCGATGCAACACATTCGCACTGTGTACATACTTTAAAGCTCTCAAAATTTGATACAAGAAGTATTGGAAATGCTGATCAGTTAGCACTTGCCGGGACTGGATGATACGCTCCAGATCTGACTCGTATAGGTTGGTCACAATATATACATCGTCGTATACCATGGTATCAGGGTTGACTGAAAATATATCATTAATTGTGATAATGTTTTCATGACTGTTGAAGTGTCTTAAGAGCTTAATCTCACGCAAGATCCGTTTAGCGTCAATAACATCTGCAAAGACATCTTTGATCTTCTTAATCGCAACCTTCGTACCAGTGATCACATCTACACCCGAAGCCACAAAGCCATAACTTCCATCTCCCACAGGCCGCAAGTTTTGATATCTGCCATCTATGAGAAATCTATTGTATCCTACTTGGTGGTTGACGAATTGCGACAAGTATTTGTTTCCAGGAGTAGTCATGTTGGCGTATAAAGGACTCTTTATGCAATCTCCAGGTAAAATGTTTCAAGGGGCTTTCACAAGAGCTTTCTTTAATGATGGCGAAGATTAAAAGACCCTCAGCTATGGCTCTATCAGCGCACACTAGCTCTATACACGAAGATGTTTTCAAGCAAGAAATACGTATGTAATCACTTGGTCTTTCTCAGATTCCACGATACGGACCCCAGTTGGGAGCTTTATTCCGGAAAAAAAATTTCAGACAAAGGAGGGAAATTAGGGTGCAAGGAGTGCATGGATCGAGCTGAGACTTCGAATATAGTTGCGAAATGAGATAAAGTTTCAGAATACGTTGGATAAATGTGGGAATATGCCGTATTAATGGAGATATCCGCTCTTAAGTCACCAGATCTACCAAAAAGACATTATGGCCTCCATAATATAAATAACGTTTATTCACCCGCTGTGAGTTAGCTTTGTAATTTATATACAATGAATAATCTAATAATAACTCTAATTCCTAACCAACGATACACTCGCTCGCATGTAAAGTCAGCCTTGTCACCTACTTACTTCCTCACTTCTAGCTGTTATCAGACCGCAGGGGTGTTTGGGACAATAAAGGTTATAAATCTTAGAGCATCAAGCCTACAGGGTTCTCTACCAATGCCTTGAAGGCAGATAGCCACTGAGCAGCTACTGCGCCATCAACAACACGGTGGTCGACAGACAAGGTGGCTGTCATAACAGGTGCGACTGCCCATTTTGTTGTCGCATGCGGTACAACAGTATCTGTGATAGTACCAAGTGCTAAAGAACATGCTTGAGGTGGTAATACAATAGGTGCTGCCGCTTTCACACCAAACATGCCAAGATCATGAATTGAGAAAGTTCCCGGTGCTAACTCTGCAGTAATTGACACGTGCTCTCCTTCGGAATCAGAAAACAAAGAATCCTCCAACTCTCCTAGTTCATTGGACAGTTCCCGCAATCCTTTCCCACCCACATCACGAATTACAGGAGTTAGCAATCCTGCACCAGACCCCATGATAAGGTTGATATCAACCTGCTCGTATCTTCGAACAAAAGATTCCATCCATGCCCCGTTCACGTCTGGGACTTCCTTCATTGCGCCTGCCACGGCCTTCATGAAGAAGTTTGCCGTATCAATATCCCCTCCTAGATCATCTCGCATTTGCAACATTTTGGTCAGATTGAGGTCAATTGATAAATAGTAGTGAGGAACAACTTGTTTTGCATGTGTATAACGTGCAGCAACGCCTAATGCAAGTTCTGATAATTCGAAGTCGGAATAAGCACCAGTAGATCCAACGCCGGAAGATACATTCGCCATGCTGCTTGCACGAGGCGCAGCAGCAACAGCTGCATGTCCGCTACCAGCAGGAGCATTCTTGACATCTGTAGCAATGATTCTACCGCCAGGTCCAGTACCTTTCAGCGCTGAGAGGTTAATGCCTGCATCTCTGGCCAGCTTGCGTGCCAAGGGTGAAGCGAACACACGAGTACCCGAAGCGTGCACAGCAGCGGGTGCAGCAGCAGTAGCAGCCGGTGCCACAGCTGCAGGGGCAGCAGCAGGGGCTGCAGCAGCTGGTTTGGGCGCTTCAGGGGCGGCCACAGCGGCGGGGGCTTCGAATGAAGAGAAAGCGGTGACATCGCCCGCACCTTCCACGCTGACAAAAATTGGTGCCCCAACAGTAACTTCTTGTCCTTCTTCTACCAGAAATTTAGCAATAAACATATCATCCTGTGCTTCAAACGCCATACTGGCTTTATCAGTCTCGATCTCCGCGATGGCCGTGCCAGGGCTGACGGGGTCACCTACTTTCACAAGCCACTTGCTGATGGTGCCCTATTAATGTCAGACAGTTTTGGCAAGAAGCGATCATAGTTGTCGCAATAGAATGGTCAGATGAAGAAAGTATGGAAGGACAAGAAGAAATGTGCAGATGGTTAGTAATTTGAAGGCATATGGGCATATGAGATGGATACTGTGCTCGGCTGAAATGGAAACAAAAACCTTCTACGACATGTTACGCAGGTGACAAAGTGATAGCGCAGTTTTCTAAAGCTTAATGTGCAAGGATTCGTTATGAACACGCATTTGACATATATCGCTTACCGCTTCCATTGTTGGTGAAAGTGCTGGCATGTTGACCACATCGTGTGCTGGTAAAGCTGAGAAGAATCGCGTGTATTCTACTCTTAGACCCAGACGCGTAGCACGACTGGCCAATGAACGTAGTCCAAGCATCAGCCTAAGTACTTGAGAGCAGTAAACTCCGCGAGAAAACTAACTTGGCTAGCTCCAGTGGCAATACTGTATAGGAGGTATGTTGTGGGGGAAGTATCCCACGCCCTCTCCAGAAAGAAGTGCTAAGGTTCGCACGAACATCAGCACATTGTTTGACCCTCAATATACTGGCTATCATTGCAACATGATCTCTGAATCTGATGTTCGCAAGGAAGGGTTTGCGCCTTTGAAACGTGCCCCTACAGAGCCAAAAGTCATGGACGGGGCCAAGCCTGGTATTCAACGTGCTATGAGCTTCAACTTGAGTACAGGCGAGAAGGCCAACGAGCAGACTATTTGGGATAATGCTGCGTGGTCGAAGATGGAGAAGGCTCAGGGAAAGACTATGGATCGTTCTAATTCTTTTGTTTTGACTTCTGGTACTCGTGCTCGCAGTGCTTCTGGTGCCGTCGGCTCCACCGTAACTGCTCCTTCCTCCCCACGCAGTCCTACCAGATCTCGGACAGTCAGTAATGCCGTCGCGATGGCCATGGCTCAGGAACATCCTTTATACGGCCGCTCCTTGAGAAACTTTGATCTTACCAACGTTGACCGCTTGCCCATTATGGTAGTGGTGGACCCCTTCAGCACTGGCGCTCATTTGGCTTCAGAGGTCACTCGCTGCGGCATGAAATGTGCTCGTGTTTTTTCCATTTGGGATTCTCCAGTAGCAACGTTGATCCAGCAAGGCTTGGAGGTGGAGTACTGCGCGACAGTGCAGCACAATGACAGTGTCGTAGACCAAAATGCCGCCATTGATGCAACTATTGCACAATTAAACGCCTTACCCTACCAGATTGTGGCCGTGTTGGCCGGAGCAGAGACCGGCGTTGAGCTTGCCGACAAGCTATCGTACCGCATGGGCCTGAAATCCAACGGGGAAGACGGCAGTCTGGCTCGACGCAACAAGTACTTGATGGGAGAAAAGGTGCGCAATGCCGGTGTGCGCGCCGTGAAGCAATGCTCATGTGTGTCATTAGAACAACTTCGCGAATTTTGCGCGAATTTGACTGCCAAGCCTTTCAAGTGTGTAGTTAAGCCTGTGCAATCAGCTGGGAGCGACGACGTCTTTCTGTGCGGCAGCATAGAAGAAGCAGAGACGGCATTCAAAAGAATCTTTGGGAAGCGCAATGGGTTAGGATTAATCAACGAATCCGCCTTGCTTCAAGAGTTTTTAGCAGGAAATGAGTTCGTGATTGACAAGGTCTCATTGGATGGTCATCACAAAACGTGCGCAATTTGGGAGTACGACAAACGTGAGTGCAATGGTTCTGCCTTCGTATATTTCGGTATGCGTTTAAGGCCAAGTGACACTGAGAAGGCCAAGGTTTTGTTAGCTTATGCTGATAAAGTGCTCGATGCTCTGGGCATTGAGCAGGGGCCGAGCCACATGGAGGTCATGTGGTTGCGAGAGGAGAACGGGCCGTGTCTAGTGGAAGTGGGGTCGCGTTGCCAGGGAGGGGAAGGAACGTGGCTTCCAGTGGCAAAGGAGTGTATTGGTTACCAGCAAGTTGAGATGACCATAGACTGTTATCTAGGCGGCCACGGAATCTTTAGTGATGTCCCAAAGGATTTATATCCGATGTATAAATATGGCCGTGACGTGGATATGGTGAACATGCGAGGCGGAATCGTACGATCACATGCAGGTGAGAAGAAGATCCGCGCGTTAGATTCATTCCGTTCCATTTCTTGGGAAGTCAAGCCTGGAAATTATGCGCCAATGACTATCGATTGCTTCACACGCCCTGGCTGCGTGCAATTAGTCCACGATAGCGAGGAGCAAGCAGAAGCAGATATGGTCGCATTGCATGAGCTTTACAAGATGGGGTTGTTGGATTATACTATCATCTGCCCCAAGGCACCAACGATTGGAGCAGTGGTCATCGTCGATGCGTTTTCTTCGGGTGCCAACATGGCAGCCATGCTATCCGAGTGGGGGTATCGTCTCGTGTTAGTGTTTTCAGAGAAGGAGTCACCGATTGCGAGCTTGGTCAGCCTGGGCACCAATTTAGAACCTACCCTGGTGATTCAGCATGATGCAGTGGCGCGGAACCAAGAGGAAGCACTCACGGCTACATTGAAAGAAATTGAAAACTGTGGCAGTCCTGTACTAGCCATTTTACCTGGCACAGAGACTGGCGTAGAGCTGGCCGACCGATTGGCGTCCCGCTTTCGGACTCGCACAAATGGGGAAATTGATGCGAGGAATCGTCGCGACAAATTCCTGATGCAAGAAAGTGTCAGAAAGGCAGGTTTGCGCGCCATGCATCAAAAGCTCTGCTTGTCAGAGCAAGATATCGTTGATTTCTATGCCGCATTGCCTGAGCCCAAAATCTGCGTAGTTAAGCCAAATGAAAGCGCTGGCAGCGACAGTATCTTCAGGTGCTCGTCAGTTCAGGAAGCAGTGAAAGCCTTCAATTCTATTCACGGCAAAGTCAACGGATTAGGGCAATTCAACAAAGGTGCGCTAGCACAAGAATTCCTTGATGGAACAGAGTATGTGCTTGATGGTGTCTCTCGTGATGGCGTGTACAAGGTCACGGCAATATGGCGCTATGACAAGCGTAACATAAATGGTGCAGACTTCGTGTATTTTGGTATGCACATCTGTGATGGAAATGGTTTCAAGGAGGAAAGCATGATTGCCTATGCCGAGCGAGTTAACAAAGCTCTGGGTATTGTGCAAGGTCCCAGCCACATGGAGCTCATTTGGTCCGGAGACGGACCCTGTCTAGTAGAAGTTGGGGCCCGCGTTCACGGTGGGGAAGGGACGTGGCTGCCGGTTGCCAAGGAGTGCGTGGGATACACTCAAGTAGACGTCACTCTAAACGCATATTTGCGTCCAGAGTTATTTGATGAAATTCCACCTTTCCCTACATTGTTGAAAAAAGGTGCCGAGGTTTTCTTAGTGTCATTGGAATCTGTCGTTGGCAAGACAGGATCGGTTTTGAAATCTATTCCCGGGGTTGACGAGATTGCCGACTTTTCTTCTTTTCGCCGTATGGAGCTTCTGACACAGCCAGGGCAAGTTGTGCATCCTACTGTCAATTGTTTCACAAGACCTGGGAGTGTGCAACTGATACACGAGACTCCTGCACAGTTGCAAGCGGATTACGAGCGTGTGCGAGCATTAGAGAGAGATGGGCTGTTTGCTTTTTAGGATAAAGCAGCTGCGCTGCAGCAGTGAAAGAGGAGGCGGGGGACGCGGTAATAACTGAGAAGAAACAATAGTACTAAACAAATAAACAAAAAAATTCGTTCCACATGACAAGACGAATAATATTGGTTAACTATTTTACAAGCTAACTCACAACGTGAGGGTGACAAGACGACAAATTTTTGCGAAGCAAATCTCCCGGACCTCTCAAACTTGACACATCTGAAATGAGCAAAATCTTCGGTTCGCTTTGGCTCACAGCTCCTTCTGTGAATGCTCATTTCCTCCTCCTCGGCCGACTCAGTTGATGGTCATTTTCTATTTAACGTTTTATGGAGTGTAGCACTTTCACTATCACACACATCAACTGGGGACTGATCATGTTTAGATACATTCCGGTTGCTGTTTTGAGCATACTAGGGCAATCCTTGACCAGTTATGCACAAACAGAAACACCCACGGACAGCCCGACTGATAGTCCAAACTCAAACATTCTATTGTACACCGCTATTGCTGGCGGGATTCTCGTCTTAATAATGCTTTTTTGGTGTCTTCATGCTTACGCGAGAGCGCAGCGAGAGCAAGAAAAAAAGGCTCAACAGGCTACAACAGTACAAGCACAAACACAGAACTTAAAGCCTATTGCGCCACCTCGAGCGCCTGTGCCGCTTAGTGATCCCCCCCCGCCTCACCAGGAGACTGCTCCTGCAATAGATACAATCTTCGAATCCAATGAGCGAGACTCTGTATTTGGCAGCGCAAATCCAATGATGTCATTGGGATTGTCAGAAAGTAATCCACTGCATGACTTGCCGCCCGCAACACGTACAGCACCCAGAGCCAAAGCCAAGCGGACAACTTTAGCTTTGGACGGCACGCACATTGATATTGCCGACGACGAAGACGACGATCATGAGCTGCAACTCACGGCTTTCGAGAGGCTAGAGAAGTTGGAACTCGGCGAAGAGTATGCACCATCTGCACCTGCGCAGGCAGCCGTGCCAGTCCCACTTGCAAGAAAGCCATCGGTGTATACTGCTGGCAAGCCCAGAAGGTTCCAACCACAAGCAAGAAACGCAATTATAGTAGAATCAGCAGAAGCACGACCTGCTCCTGCTCCTGCTCCTCCTCCTCCTCCTGTCGCTCCTCCTGCAGCTGCATTGCCACCGCCACCACCGGCGGCGCCACCGAGACCGATGCCACCTAAACGCGAGTAATCTAAACCTTTCCACTCACGGGCACGTATACTGCACGTATGCTTATTTCACACTCGTGCTAAAGAACTAGATGGGTTTTTGTAAAGAGATACATTTAGAAGAAAGTATTGCCAAGTAAACATGATGTACATGATGTTATAATAAGAAAATATGAACATTTTCTCGTTTTCTAAACTACTAAATGCTTGCAGTGTTCAGCAAAATAAGTATACGATGCAAAAGCTATGTCATTTGCAGAAACGACACTCCGACACGCGTCCCGCAGCCCGATTCCGACACACAACATTTTCAAGTTGGTTGTCTGTGATGGTGTAGCACCATCAAGAGAAGCCGCATTTTGTGCTTTTTCAAGTAAGTTTGTGTCTACTGTGCACATATCGTGACGCAAGGAATGACAAGGAGTATCCAAAAGCACCGTACATACTACCGATAAGGCGTACGCGACTGTTGTAGTCTCAACATCCATCTCCGCAATAGCAGCTGCAGTAAACGGCAATCCTGCAACACATGCAAGTATGGCCGCACTTCCCAATTTGTTTGACATCACACAAGCTAATATCATGCTTCGTAGGATTTGAGAGTAAGAAATTTCGCTGTAACCATACATGAAACATGCTTCAGGAAGCGCCAGATCGTGGAACGGCTTGCTATTATGCGCTCGCATTCCAGCATTAGCTTCTAGTCCACATTGCTGTTTAAGGAAAACATAGCCCATGTTGCTATCTAGTCGAGATTTAGGGCACCCCAGGCTCACCTGACGATTCTCTGGCGAGACTCCTTCTGGCCCCGAGGAAGGCAGAAATCCATATGATTGCAGAACAAACAATGCAAATAATAACGCAGAGGACTCAAAGGCATACAATTCGTGCTCCCCTTCCATGCGAAGAATAGCTAGCTGTGCTTCTATTTCTGCTTCTGCACTATTGGTTATATTTTGAAACTCTTCTGACGTTTGCCCTTGTCCTTGCTGGTTACCATTCTCTACATTTCGCATTAATACTGTGTATTCCCTCTCATCAATTTTGCCCATTTGCAACAAGCGTCTAGCGGAGGAGACCACACCCGTACCAGTACTATTGCTCGCATAGGCAGTCTTAGGACTAGCAGTAGAACCATTTCTTCCGAGTAAGTGTCCTTTGATTTGTCGTCTAACCTTTTCACTCGACAGTAGAGCCAAAAGTGTCAATCCACACGTATAAGTCTTTTTCCCCGCAAGCAATTGCTCACAGAACATGGCAATCAAAGCAGAAGAAAAGGAAACACCTTCACAAGCTGGCTTGCGGGTGTCTTTTTTCAGGCCGAGGCCGAGAATATCGTCAAACCTTACAGGGCCCAAATAGTTCTTCACTGCAAGGAAAACCGCATATTTACTGGCGCGGCCACTGCTGCCTGAATCAGCGCTCCCATTGACATTGTTCGTCGCATTACTGACAATCGCAGTGCTTGACTTCGCTATAGAAGCACAATGCCCACGGATTTGCTCCGCATGCAACTGCTCGTCTAACTCGGAAAGTGCAGACCACAGAGCCCCCCCGCCCAAATAGTGACTTAAGGTGGGGCTCACGCGCAGCCAATGTCGGTAAACACGCTCGCCGAATGGTTGACTTGTCGAACTGAGGTTTCCACTGCCTATAGCACTTATTGCACCACTCCCATTAGTACTAGTAGTATCACTATGTTCTCTCTCACGCGCGGATCTTCTTGCTTGTCTTTTTGCACTCTCTTCCGTGACTAACAACTCTATAATTGATTCTAGTCTGTCACAAAATTCCAAACATTCTATAGCGAGCGGTAAACGCAGCCGCAAGAGTAGCGCCATAACCAGTTCTTGAGCCATAGATAGACACTCCAAACAGGAATGAAAAGAAGAAGATCCACCTACATATTCACATGCTAACGTCAAGTAGCGCGATGCATACGTCAGCAACCCTTGCTGCAAGCACTCTTCGAACAAAGATAACGGTGATCGTAGTATTGCAGGTCCATAAGGGCTTTGCAAAGCTAGTGGAAGCAATCCTTTTGCAGTTTCAGGCTCAACTTTTCTGCCCAAATGACTTGTCAATTCGAAAAACAATAAAGGGTCTATAGCAAAAATGAATTGGAGCATCATCACGTAGCTGAGCCCAGCAAGCGGATCGACCTGTACCTGCAATCTACCATCGTATAAAGTTGAGTTTACATTGCTTGACGAGGATAATGTGCGTTGAGAGTGAGGAAGCACTGGAGGCTTGTTGGCGACAAATCCAAAGAGTCTTTCCGGCCAAGAGGCAATGGCCGTAATTGCAGCAACAGTGGGAGATTCAGCGTCAATACCCGGCCCACTTCGAAGCGCTACTGCTCGACTTGTCACCGCACTGGTGCTGCTATTGCGACTACTTATATTAGCACCATTCCCGTGGATTTTTGACGCTTGCTGTTCTCTTCCCTTGCTGTTAGATTCCTTCCGACGTAACAATTCCAATAAAACATCTTCCAACACATCTGCAGTAGCAGCAATAGAGCAAGGGTTTCTATACAGCGCATGTAACACCGATTTTCCTATTGCAACTGCAGATGCAGTTCTACAGCGGGCTAGTAATAGCAAAATAGTCGCAGCAATTGGTGTGGATGTGACATTCAACACCCCCGCAGGAAGACCAGCAAGGACCGCACGTGCGAACGATCCGCGGTAGCCATATCCTTGCTGCCTAGCAGCACTGCCGTCATTACTATTGCTTGCAGTATTCAAAAAAGGACATAGTGACCCTTTTTGAGTGCAATTGAGAAGCATCCCTTGATGTACGCACATGCCTAGCGGTTGTAATGCATGCCCTGCAGAAGCTGTTTCAGGTAAATGAACCAGAATCCCACCGTGACTGAGGGACAACAGGTGTGGGATTTCTACTTCTCGAGCCACAGGTAGCCAAATCACAGCACTATTACTATTACTACTTGGGAAAAGCGAGTTGCCACTATTTTTGGGACTCATGATCAAGGCGGAAGGCGAGTTGCGCTCTCCCAACAAAGGAACCACACTCATACTCGGGTAGTTACATCCTTCTTTTTTCCTCTCACTGCCCTGGTTGATATTTTTATTCGTATACCTGTTGGGAGCTGAAGCATCTGGAGCATCATCAGAAATGAAATGTTTCCGGTCCACTACACACATATCGATCATGGCATCTGGAAATGCCTGCCAGAGAGAAGCCGGGCACTCCATATCATCCTTGTCTGCGTCTGCGTCGGAATAAGTGCCCTTGGATACAAAATTCGCATTCGCAAAATGTACTATTCCTGATTTATCGAGCAATACAACGCTTAACCCAACTTCGGCTTCAGAATCAGTATTTGCACTTATTTTTGATCGGAACAAAGCAGCTTTTTCGAATCCTTGATTGTGTGGAGGCGATATGACCCACATGGCACGTAACAAATAGCTGGGAGGTAGATCCACAGGCATGCCGTGAGAAGCGCCCGCACGAGCAATGCTACTAGCACTACTCGTATGGCTAATAGATTGTTTCACAATCAGTTCTAATGCCAGTAGTCTATTCCCTGAAACTCCATCATTCACGAGAACATGAACTGTCTGTTCCTTCGGAGACTGAATAGTGCACGGCACCACGTCCAGCAATGCTGCAGTTCTCTGCGCCTCTGGAAGCAAAACTACAAGGACATGCACTTCCGGCTGGGGCACTCCTCTTCGTAAGGATGTTGTTGTGACTGCACGTGACACAACTTCAACGCATCGTACAAATGCACTGTCATAACTATTCCTAGAAGCGGTATTCTGTGCGTTGTCAGCAGTGCTCCTGCCTCCAAGCTTGCCGTCTTTGGTTTTGACTTGTGCACGATAACGTGTTGTGAGCAACACTAGTGTGTGATCACCAATCCAGTGCACTGCTAATATGCGCACTAATGGGCCACGCACTACATCGATTGCAGGCCCTTGTTGCAAAATTGGAGTATGTTGCAGACTTGAATATTGTCGGAATGGTAATTGCGATACATTTTCTGGCATGTTTGGTTGAGTTGGCTTGTATATATATGCTTGAGCATTGGATTTATCATCAATAACAAAGCTAGAGCTACGCCATTTGAGCGTTCTTTCTCCATAGATCCATAAAATGGCTCCGGTTTCTGAGCTTATGGAAGTGACTGCAGTGGCTGTACAAGCAGTTACAACATATCCTGCACCGTACAAACCTGGGCGCGCACCTGCACTTAAAGGAGTATTATCGCTATGTTCACAGATTATTTCAGTGCCTGAGTACCCACTATAACGCCCATTAAACACCCGGGAAGAGCTTGATACTTCCGCCATATTTCCACTACTGCTTACAGTCGTTTGAGCCGGAGGTGTGGAAGTACTTGTACTTGGCGGTTCCTGCATTCCATTTGTAAATAATTGTGAACGCAATGCGCGTGGCAGTATTAATGCAGACCACGCACCAGTAGATGCAATGGGATCTGAATATATATCTGCACCCAAAATACCATTTCCGTGTGTATTTGTAACTTCAAGATTGACTGCGGGAGTTGCTGGTTCATATTTCAAGAGTGTTCCATGCAGCGAATCCAAAGAATAATAGCCACCGGATCTTGCACAAGCTCGGCCTCCTGCTGCAATACTTCTAATTAGCGGTGTAGCTAGTATAACTGCCCCCTTTTCATTATTATACCATAGCATCAATTTATCTACAGCAAGGCTCACACCTTGTGCATGTTCCACCTTACAGCGAAAAAGCGGACAACTATTCAGTTGACTACACACATGACAAGAAATTTGTCCTTCATGAAGTAAAAATACACAAAGTTGTTCATACTGGACGTATGGTATTAAGACAGGTCTTGCATCATGTGTAGATTTGCCTCGTTCGCTCCCCGCTTCTGTTCTATTCTGCGGGGATTCCAAATCTACAGCAGATCTTGAGCACATTTGAATAGAAATAAATAGATTAGAATCTTCTATTGTACTAAGAGATGACTCTAGCTGATAAGTAATCATGAACACGTGCTGATTATTTATTCGATTTAGGTCATTCTGATCTCCATTTCCAACTTGGCGGACCAAGCAGACGAGCAAAGTCTCATCGTCGGTCTCCACTAGACACGACTGAAGCAACACTTGCGCAGATTGCTTCGTCAATTTCAAGTGCAATTGTGGACTTATTGCTAATCCATGTCCATTTTTACAAGTTTCAGCGCATATGAAGGACAGCGCACCATCAGAAGTGACGAATACAGACGAGCGTAATCGGCTGGAAAAACCAATAAATGTTGCTGCCTGTGCAGTAGTTTGTTCGATCTGACCTGGCTCTGCGGGCATCCCACTGATATCACCAGGTTCTGATTCGTTTTCTTTATCTTCCACTTGTTTTTGCGAGGAAATGGATTCTCTATCTCTATCTTCTTCGTCTTCTTGCTCGTACAGAGCTCTTGACGACGAGAGCTCCACAGCCTGAAAATTTATCGTCGACACAGACGTAGATGGTGGCACCTCAAATGCGGGTGTTGGCATAGAAACTAAAGGCAATGCAACAAACCCTTGACATATGCCATGCCAGGAGATCCTGGCAATACGCCCATCTTGTAAAATGCCATAAAATACTTGTTTCCCTGCTGCAAGAGCAACTGACATGATCACGAGCTTTGTGGGCATCTGGCAAGTCATTGCAAGTGATGCCTTCACATGACATGTAGGTGATGCATCCGAGTCAACAGCAGACATAGTAAATGCTGATGCTAGCAAAGCAGGTTGTGAATGATGTATATCTCGCCAGCTCAAAGTGATGATATGTGCACGACCTTGTATAACAACACAAAGACGCTTTCCTCGTGGATGCCAAAGTATTGCATAAGTTCCTTGTAAATCATCTTCCTCGGTGTCTTTTTCATGAAAGTTTGATTCAGCTGAGTCTATGTTTTGATCATGGCTTATAAGAGGCAAATCATGTGTAAGTACTACTTTCTGCAAGGACTGTGCAATGTCAATATGCATTTCTCCCACTCGTACCATACCATATAAATGTAACCAAATGGACACACAGTAAGTGGCAGTATCTGTACATAGTGGTTTCACAACATTCTTTTTGTCTCGTGATTCATTTGATGGAGATGAGATTTGAGTGTTCTTGAGGCTGAGCATACAAGTAACCCCACCTGAATGATCTGTACAAATATCCAATGCCTGATAGCCCTGATGGCAATATAAATCTGGTACTCCCAGCATACTAGGTGCTGATCTTTGTCACAAAAAGAGTGAGAGATGTGTGCAGAAGATCACTTTTGTCTCAAAAGGAGCTTTGTTAATTTTTGAGCCGTCCCCAAGATGTTCCAAATAGAAAATTTGTAGTGTCGAACTCCTTTTCCTGAGTGATTCACGATATAGGAACAAGACCGTCAGCAATATGTCAGAGACGGCTACAAGTGCTACAGGCATGGAGTTGCGCAAGGAGTATACGGAGGAGTTGAAGACGATTATACCCATGTCTCAACAATTGGCAACAACAGAAAGCTTAGAAGCCGCAATCACAATACTACTCGCCTTCGAAAAGAAATGCAGACTAGCCAACGATTTCACTAACTTGAAAGAAGTCTGTGTTCACATGGTGAGGCTGTGTAGAGAGAAAAATGATTGGCCCAAACTAAATTCTGTCCTGGCTGTCATTAACAAGAGGAGAGCACAAAGCAAGACTGCTATTCAAGCCATTGTAGAAGAAGCTTACACGTATTTAGAGCAATGCCCTAGCGTACAAACAAAGGCCGAGTTAGCAACTACTCTGAAGGAGGTAGTAGATGGGAAAATATACGTGGAGGCACAAAGTGCTCGTCTTCATTTGATGTTAGCTTTGATTCTTGAAGAGCAAAATGACATAGGTGGAGCATGTGACATGATTCAAGATGTGCATGTGGAGACATATGGATCTATTTCCAAGCTCGAAAAGGCTGAATACATCTTAGAGCAGATTAGACTGAATCTACTGCGAAAAGACTTCATTCGTGCCATGATTCAAAGCAGAAAGATGAATCGTAAAACGATTGAGGAGGAAGGCTTTGAAAAAGTGAAGATTTCTTTCTATAACATGATGGTAGAGTATCACACAAAAGAGAAAGACGCTTGGGAGATTTGCCAGTGTTATTATAAAATTTATGATACCACGATCACCAAATCTGACGAGGCTGCCAAAACGGCTGCTTTAGAGAGTTGTGTCATTTTCCTTGTGCTTTCAAAGTTTGACAATCATGCTAGTGACATGATGCATCGCTTGAAACTTTTGAAAGATGTGGAAGATAATGCGTTGTGTTCAAATGTGATCAAACTATTTACAACAGTGGAGATAATTCCTCACCCGTTCAACGGACAGGAGCTGCTGGAGAACCATTCTTGTTTTTCCGAATCATTCTTCGATGCAGATACAGCGGCAGAGTTCAAAAAGCAATTTCATGTATGTGTATGGATGCTGAAATATGCTGTAACCTTTAAGCTCTATCCCCCGTGTGTGTGTATGTTTTGAAATCAATCGTGGGTATTGCTCCTATGAAATGAGCTAACCTCTCTCCACTGCTCTGCTCTCCCACAAATGTAGGTACGCGTGATTCAGCACAATTTGCGCACATGCTCAAAGTATTACAAGCGTATGCACACATCGAAGCTAGGCTCCATGCTGGGTTTAGATGCGGAGTTACTAGAGAAGCACTTGTCAGATATGTCTGGCTCCGGGGATCTGTATTTGAAAATCGATCGACCGAAAGGGATTGTTTCGTTCGAGACACCCATGTCCCCAGAGAGTGTTTTGTCTGATTGGTCATCTGACATGGGCAAATTACTAGGGTTGATGGAAAACACATGCCATTTGATCAACAGAGAGAGAATGGTTCACAAAATGTAGTTCGCATATACAAACACAGAAACATTTCTACGTCTGGGGGACGTATGCAATGTCGATCGGTCCAAAATATGGATATACGCGGAGTAAATATACTAAACAAGAAAAACAATAGCACTATTGTATCCAAAAACCTCTTCTCTTTTTCTGATTCTCCGCTACCGCTGCTGCGGTCATGACGATAAAATACTAGTTTATAGTTAGCTGCTCACATAACTAACTCAGACCCTTCCTGACTACTGTACCTGCCACAAGCGGTCGGGGATATATATTGACCTATCGGAAATAACGGTAGTTAGTCGATACAAAACTAGAAGATACAAACTACCCGTGGCACTACGTACGGTGATATACATGGTGATAAGACAGTCCCAAACTACACATATTGTTGTGTCAATCAAATTCACAAAAAACGATAAATGTGAGTTCAGCTTTTGTGCTTTAGAGACGAAAGAAAAAAAGCAGAAGCGTGTCCTTCTTCTGTGAAGCCGACACGCATTGTTTACGATCAGGCTTCAAAGCGAGTCAATAGTGTTTTTGGAGTGAAATAACTGGTCCTGTTATTGCTTCTGAAATCCAGGAGTATGAACCCATTTAACAAACGCACTATGCTCAGTGCTTTAACACTATTATTGATACTTGCCCCGATGCTAGCATATACTCCATCTGCTAATGTAGAAGCTGGACATAGGATCAGTGGACAGGACTTTTCTACCGATGAAGCATACCTCACAACGGTACTGACGACACCCATTGTTTTGACGGTCTTAGGTGTTTTATCACTTGTTATTTTGAACATCGCGCTCTGCTGCCGCAATTGCTTTAAGTGCTGCAGATGCGAGCCGAACGACCATCATACAGAAAAAGGCCATGACCATGACTCCTTGAGTCAACGCATGTCATACATCAATCATCAAAAGTTTATGGTTTTCATTGTTGAGATGGTTTTATGTGCATGCGTCATGTTGGCTGATATGTTCTGCTTCTATGGTTATACTGGCATTGTTGCTGGTGGTGAGGACTTGAATGATGCATTGGATCTGATAAACCAATTGTTGACAAGCGCAGTTGATGGCGCAAAAGCAATTAAAGCGCAGACAGTGACCATGAATTCACTCGCTGTTTTATCTCAAGAAACAACATGCCCACCTAACGGCAGTAGTAGCTTGACTGCTGCTTATACTGGTTTAAAAATATTAATAGCAGCAACCGGAACAGCAATGGACGCGGTAGTCAACGCAATGGGACCAATTCAGGAAAACGTAGCCACAAATAAGAATTTCATTAACGATACGTTGATCGCCTATGCTGATGTCTTCGTCTTTTTAGTGTTTTCTTTTGCCTTCGTCAGCGTTTGCCTTTTTGTCATTTTCAGATTGCTTCGTTCTACTTGTGGAACAAAAATAGCCATATCATGGGGAATGCTTACATTTCTTATTCTGTTACTTGTATGCTTACCGTTCATGATTTTCTCAAGCATTTTTGGAGATTTCTGTATGGCTCCTTCAGCAAACGCTGTTAAGAACGCACCAGCTGATATTCAAGAAAAACTTAGATTTTATTCTACCTGTGCTGCTGGCTTAGAAGACGTCGTTGGAGATAATTTAAAGACCGGCAAAGATAAGCTTGCCGAAATTATCTCTACAATCACAACTCAAATGCTCGGCTACTGCGATGGTACTGCAGGACCCCCCTCCAGGAGTCCCGTCGAATTAAATAAAATTGACAATATTCAAACTGCATTAACGCTAAACCTGGATAAGATCATCACAGCTGCATCATGCGTGAAAGTTCAGGAAATCTGGTTTAAAATTGTGAATGATGCGTTGTGCACCAATTTTTATAGTGGAATCTATTCTCTATGGGTGTCGCAATTCGTGACTTCTTTCTTCTTGTTCTTACTGATTGTACAAGCATCGATTTCGTATCATTATTTTGCCAAATCGAGTGTTTATGTTTCTACCGAAGGCGCTATTGAATTACCTGAGAAAGGTTCTAATCCAAGCGATGTTAAAGAGAATTTGGCAGAAGAAATGCAGAAAACTAACGATTATGGTGATTCGGAGGCATAATTTGTTTTATAAAGAAAGCTTGGATATCTATAAAATAACCCTATATGAATGTTAGAAAAACACTCGCACACAATTTTCATAAAAATTGGGTGTGGTGGTGTAGACGCAGAGAAGAGAAGCCATTTTCAATTACCACGTATTATAAGAAAATCAATCGTTCAGAAAGCTTACTTACTTTTTTTGTCTTCATCTCTTGTGGTGGCATCTGCTGTGACTGGTTCTTCTTCATTATATGCAAGCAGAGTACTGAAATTACTCTGTAAAAGTGCTACAAGAAATGAAGCCATCAAGCAAGCGGGAACTAAGTACAGTAAAGCAGGTTGTGCTGCTTTGAAAGCATGCATCACATAGAGAGTCACCACCAGCCCTAAGGCATAGAATACAATATTCCAATGAAAATATGGCTTCTTAAATTGTTGATGCTCACCTAGAAGACCAGTGACACCAGCTTGTACCGCATCAAATCTTAACAAGATGGCAACAAACAAACCTGGAATTACAATATCCCCTAAACCCAACAACGAAAATTCTCCTTCAACACATACTCTTATAGGACTTATCACCTTTTGAACAATCGAAGTACAATTTGCTTCTGTTTTAATGGCATCAACCAAATCACGACTGAAGAGTAGCGCATCCTTTGCATATGCTACAGTGGTATTGGTTTCGTCAGTTTTCAACAGACTGGAAATACTATCAACAAATGAATTGCACGCAGGTGTAATTGTTAAGCTAGTTAATATCGTGCTATTTCCAGTGTTTTTGATTGTTTCCGTGATCGCATGCGCAATGTCACCACCCGGCAGCGTCTTGGGAAATAATAGCTTGATCGGCCCATCGAAGTTTTTGGCTACGCTCACCATGACATTGCTACCAAAGACTGTTTCTGAACCAAATACCCAGAAAATATCATAAAAAAACAAGCCTGATAATAAGATAGCCCCAATCTTGTAGCTGCCAATTGAAATGCGCTCGATAGATTGCACACAGAAAGAAATTCCCAACAAATTATTCATCATATAGTGCTTTGTTTTCAAATAAAAAGTCGTGAATATTGCCGCAGGAATCATAGCAGTTAATTCCGCAGCATTGAAGGTCAGATCAAGCTCACCAATCAAAGGGACAGTTTTGTAGAATACACCATACTTTGTAACAGAAGGAATCCACGTCTGTAGAAAGGGTGCTATAGTTCCAGTAACAGACACCATACCGATCACGCCGAAGTATACACCCAATACAATATTTACGTAATACCTATCTAGATATTTGAAAGCACAAAATAGTCCAAAAAGCGCACACGAACCAACAATAGGAAACTGTGCAGCATCCTTCGTTGTCATGACTTCCTTGTCTTTAGCTGCCACCCCTCCTTCCGCCTCTGTGGCTAAGAGGCGCAAAGATCGGTGACTGCCAATATAGACGATCAATGTGGCAGTGAGAACAACATTTGGACTCATCGGCATAGCATACCAATACGACATAGCCCAGATGCCAAAAAGAATGACATAACTCAAGGTTAGCATGATATTATGCTCCTGCGGAACCTTCTCAGCCACTGCTTTCTTTGATCTAGCCATGATGAAACAAGGATGGGTTAGGTTTGTCCAAAAAAGAAGGAATAGCGTGAACTGTTCTTGGCTGCACGGACCCTCTTTCCCCTTTCGCCGAGCTGGACCTCCCAAAAAGTCCCAAATTTTCCGCACAGAAAAAGAGGCTGAACGCTTAAGGGGTTGAGGAGACAGTTTGACAATGCAATTGCAAAAAAAGAGGCCAGTAATCTTGAATTTCAGCTCGCTATTGAAAAAGAAAGATAAATGAGCCTGAAATCAACGCGTGACAATGCAGAGGCAAGCGCTTGCGCCCAAAAAGAGGGAGAGATTGTATTGCCGAAAATATCAGTGTTATATGAGGATGAGTACTTGATAGTAATCAATAAACCATCGAACATGCTCTCTGTACCGGGGAATACATATTTTGAGCAACGCTTGCCTCGCCAAGAAGAGTGGATGATTTCAATAAGACATGCAGCCACATCTATTCACACATCAGACACGAGTACTAGCACGGCTGCCAGAGCTGCATTACACGTACTTAGCAATAAGCCCAACGTTCCACGTAAAGAAAAACAGTTTCTAGCATTTGCGCAGCGTAATTTAAAGGCATTCCATGTACCGACGAATACCCCCTCACCAGGGGATGTATCTGCGGCTGAGTCGGAGTCGACTACACCAGCAGCGACAAAAACAGAAGAGATACATAGTGAAATGTGGAAGCTAGTTAACACTGCGGATGATGCGCTGTATCGCAAGCCTCACGGCAGTATCTCTCACATTGCTAAAGATTGCCACGAATGGATAAGTGCTGTGGAGTGGGTGGAGGATCGTTGCAGATGCAAGATATTTGTTGTCCATAGACTGGATCAAGCAACATCAGGGGTATTCATTATGGCCAAGTCTCAAGAAACTGCAGCTCATCTAGCATCACAATTTCGGGATCGAAAAGATGGAATCCATAAGTGTTACCTCGCAGAGCTGGAAGGAGAACTTGTGCTGCCCACGCCTGTGCCTCCGCCTCCGCCAACAGCAGATTTGGCACAAGAATACACTTTTGCTGCTAATGCTGCTGGTGCCACTGCTGATGCCACTACTGGTGCTACTGAAGAGCAAGGATATGAAGATATGTATACCGCTGGAGGGTGGTGCGTCATAAATGGAAGACTAAAGCCTGACCTAAATGACAAGCCGCGTCAAGTGCTTTGTGGCGTGCGTCACAAACCTGTGCCGTATTGCAGCATGGCAATTACGGCGGAAGCAGCTTTTGATACGGCTGCTACCGAATGTAATAGCATAGGAGTTGAATACATGCGTAATGAGAGGATTGCCTGTGTAAATGATAATGATAATGAAGTAGAGCGGGCAGGCACCAGTCCCTGTGCTGGTTCTGTTGGTGCAGGTGCAAGTGTTGGAACATCGGAAGATAGTCAAGGTAAAGCCTGTACGACATTAATTAGAATCGTGGCTAGGGGCACGTGCGCTGCTACTCCTACACATGTCTCTGCTATTGCAAGTGTCTGCGAAAGTGTCGCTGACAATGTCATTGGCGGTGGCAGTGCTACAGCTACTGCTGGCGGCTGCTATGCTAGAGGTCATACTCTTGATGATTCATCACCTGCTTCTAATAGTGCACGCAGTGTGTTTCCCACCACGATTGTAGAGTTAGTTCCTGTCACTGGCAGAACCCATCAATTGCGAGTACATTGTGCGTCTGTACTAGGACATGCTCTGCTGGGTGACACGCTTTATGCAACTAGCAACATAGCCAAAACGTTGCCACGGTTAGCATTACATGCATACAAGCTATCTTTTTTACACCCAGTAAAAGCAAACCGAATTGAGGTTTTGGCCCCATTGGATATGGAGGACACACAAGGTATAAAAGAGCATGCACAAGTAGTGGAACCTGGACAAGGTGATATAGAGGGAACGGGACAGAAGGATCGGGCATGGCGAAAAAGCGATGTCAAGTCGGGAATATTTGGATCTTTTGCACGCGATTTGGGCGTTGATAATGCAGCTGTCTGGCCACTACCAAGAGAGGAACACAAAAAGCGAAGGCTGCGTTAGTGTTAGTGTATATGATTTATTTGCATTTTCATACCCTGAACTTGATGCAGTTGATATTAATGTCATTATTGTTTAATTTGAAATAGTGAACAATGATTTCATTTACGAAATATAGCGTAAAATGCTTTACATGTCATGCAGGAGCCCTATTTTTACATACATACATACATACATACACCTTCTTAAAAACTGCACCACCTGCGGAGTAACAAAGTTCCCCCTGGTAGGAAAATGTGGGCCACAACCGCGCAGAGTCTTTGCACAGCAAGGTTCGTTCCTTAGTGGACATCTAAGGCAGTGATTTTAGGCTTATTCAGTAGCCGAGATCAGGTGTAATAGATAGTCAAACATGTCGGGTCAACCGAGTAATACAGCATTGTCAACGCGCTTCATTTTTGGAGCTAACGCTGCAGTACACAATAATGTTTCATTCACCAATGAGGAAACTATTGCTTATGTTGCTGGACAAACAATTGTTTTGTATAACTTAATAGACAAAAGACAGCGCTTCTTAAGTGGAGTTGAGATCACTGATGTCATCACAGCCTATGCTAGTGGACCAGGCAAGAGACTTGCTGCTGTTGCAGAGCGCGGAGACCATCCTCAACTGCACGTATTTGATTTACGCACATTCCGGAGAAAGAAGACATTGATAGCCTCTGAAGGAGGCGGCACTGAGTATGTCTGCTGCTCCTTCAGTGAAGACGACCAGCTTCTCATGACCTTGACAGGAGCGCCGGACTGGAACTTAACCGTCTGGAATTGGCAGAAAGCTAAAGTAGTCTCCGCCATGCAAGTATCAGTATCTGGAGATGCAATCAACGATATCTGCTTCAGTCCAATCGATGCTACAGTTGTATGCTGTATTGGGAAAGAGTATGTTAAGTTTTATCGTACCTCTGACAAGGAGATGCGTGTGCTACATGAAACTCACTTTCCGGATAAAAACTTTGTAAGTATGGCTTGGATGCGCCATCCTGAAGACCATTTACTAGTAGGCTCAGCTGAAGGCGATATTTTATTATTCCGTGCCGGTCAATTTGTCATGTCATTGCCAAATGCTCCTGGCCCGATGGACGGCAGACCATGTACGTCCTTAAGCACTGTAGCAAATGGATTCATAGCTGGAAGCGCCAGTTCAATGTATTTCTATTTTTATGACGAAACTGCAGATCAAGCATTATACGACGACCAATTTGTATTTACCAAGAAGATAGAAACTGAAATTACTGCGGGTAACTTCATTAGCATGGCTCAGTCTCCCAACGAAGAACTTGTGTGTATTATGACTTCAGATGCTCAATTGCTAAAAGTGCCCATTACTAGCCCACAATCCATGACAACTACAGACATTGAGTATGCGGTTTGCTCATTCCATGGCCCAAAATCTATTATTGCGTTAGATTGCTGTGTGTTGAAGCCACTCGTGGTGACGATTTGTAAAGATTTTACATTGCGAATTTGGAATTTTCGTGACCACGTACCTGATTTAATACGTGTCTTCCCTGAGGATATGTATAGTGTTGCTATGCACCCGGCAGGTCTACACTGTGCAGTTGGATTCACAGACAAATTGCGTGTTTATCACATTCTAGTCGATGATCTAAGATTGTGCACAGAGTTGCCCGTGAAAGCATGCAAAGAAGTGCAGTTCTCCTTTGGCGGAAACTTGATTGGTGCTGCGAATGGTAATGCCATTGGTGTATATGATATCTATACTGGCGATAAAGTGGCGGATTTACGTGGACATAATAGTAAAGTGCGTTCGCTGCAATGGTTGAACAACGGTTACCTGTTGTCGTGTGGTCAAGATGGAGCGGTGTACTTGTGGGAAATCGACGGTGCACGAAGAATCGGAGAGTTTGTTCAGAAAGGTGCATATTTCACTTCAGTGACCCATGGGGCGGGGGCTGTTTTTGTAGTAGGCAATGATCGCTCAGTGCGTGAATTATCTCTTCCAGATCTTGTTCAAGCTCGTGCGACTGATTGTGGGGTCATGATGGGACACACTGCGCTGTCCGTTGATCGCGGCGCACTGTTCACAGGGTCAGTTGACGCTTCAAAGCCAGGCACTTTACGCGTTTATAATTATCCAATGAGTGGGGATTTTGATGATTATTTGTGCGGGTCCGCTTACGTGACAGCCATGCGATTAACACTAGACGAGAATTTTATAATTACCTCTGATGATAATGGTTGTTTAACAATCTTCGAGCTAAAAGATCGCAAGGATCGTTTTGCGCGTGCTGATCCCACAGGTCCTCTCGAGTTAACTACATTGGAAACGTGGAATGACGAAATCTTAGTCCCCTTAGCCGAATTAGAAGAAAAAAATGCTTCCATGTTGGAGCTGCACACCAAGGTGGAAGAGCTCAAGCTGCATAATGAATACCAACTGAAACTCAAGGAAATGAATTATTCTGAGAAATTGAAAGAATCGACGGATAAATATATGCAAGAACTGGAACAAGCTAAGACAAAGTTGGAGCTACTAAAAGAAGAATGTGCAGATTTGGCTTTGGAACACGAAGAAGTCTTACGTAATATGGTCGACCGACATCAGTACAATGTGCAAGAGATGGAAACTGCATTTCAGTCTGAAATTATGGATTGTGTCAATGCTTATCAGCAATTAACACGCGACAGAGACGCTCAATTAGAAAGGTTAGAATCGCAGCGTAAGCAATTAATTCAAGGACATGAGCGTTATGTGGATGAATTGACCCGTGATTATGAGCAGAAACTCGATGAGGATCGGAACACACGATTACAATACGAAGACGACAAACAAGAAGTTGAGAAAGAAATGCATGAGATTCAAGATCAAGTGGAAGATGATGTAGACACCGAGATCATTCGCTTACGACAGCAGTATGAAGATAAGCTAGTCACTTCACGTGAAACAACCTTGAAATACAAGGGGGAGAATAGTATGATGCGAAAGAAATACGCGGTTGTTCAACGTGAACTGGAAGATATGAAAGAAGAAACACGCCAACTTAATGACAAAGAGAAGGAGCTTCATGACGCGATCAAAATGCTTGAAAAAGAAGTTTCTGCACATAAAAAGGAAATTAAAGCGCGCGATATTTCTACTGGTGAGAAAGAGAAGAAGATTTACGAACTCAAAAAGAAGAACCAAGAATTGGATAAATTCAAATTTGTTCTAGACTTTAAGATTCGTGAATTAAAGCAGCAGATTGAGCCTCGTCAATTGGAAATTTTAGGCATGCGTGAGAAGATCAAGGAGATGGATGAAGAGCTTGAAAGGCACCATAAGTCTAATACTAACTTAGATGAGTTGATCGGAAGTGTGCGTATTCGTATTAATGATTTGCACTCTGAGACTAAAGGTCGCAGAACGCATGCAAAGCAACAAGAAAATAATATTGCAACTTTCCGCAGTCAACTTCAAATGGCTATTGCACATGTATTAGACCCTCCCAAATTGAAAAAAGCAATTGAAGTTCTTGCCAAAGAACATGGTGCTGGCGGTCCTATCAAACCTCGCATAGACCCAGATGTGGAAAATGAATACAGCAGACACAGAGAGTTCTTGCAACGGTCAGTTGCACAGTTAAAGAAGCATTTAGAGGATGGTGGACATGAACACATGCTCACAAACAGCCAACTTATGCAGCAAAATTTGGACTTAATTGATACAATTAACAAGCAGCGCGACGTAAATCGTAGAACAAAAGGTGAAGTTCAAGCAGATATTGGGCGTATTCGGCAAATGGCTCAACAGCGTGATATTAATAAGAAGAAAACAGGTGGCACCAAGCTTCAACTTGGGGGTGGCAGTATTTTACAGACGCCTGGTACTTCTATTCAACCGGAAGATATGGATCCTACATTAATATTGGAACGCAACAGACAGCGTATACTTGCCTTGCGCGCAGCTATTTCAGAGTTGGAGAGCAGGCGGACAAGTATTCGTGCCTCATCTATCTTGCCAGCATTGGAGTCCAACCAAACTGCCGAGCCACGTATTGCATTTTATACACAAGCACAATCTGCCGGAGATTTGGCTTCGCCACGCCCTGGGAATGATGAAACTGCTGGTGGCCAGCTGGATTTAAGCAAAGAAGGAGACATGGAGCAGAAAGAGCAAGTCGAAGCATAATTGAACATACAGAGGTCGTCAAAGCATCTACTGCGTAGTATAATATTGTCCATTTCAAGAAAATAAGTAGAGATAATCAGTACACTTCAACACTCGTTACAAAAGATTTTACAACATTAAGACTCCATAATTACACCCTTTGTCATTGTGACAGGATATTTCTTTAACAATACCTCTAACTGCTTCGTGTATGGTCGGTAAAACTCCATTAAAACATTTCGCATTTCTTCAGATAATTGATTTTCTGACAACTTTGATAACGCATTTGGCTGTGTTAAGTAAACTTCACTTGGTAATATAGACGTAGACGTTGACTGCAACTTGATACTGTCACTGCTTTCATTATTTGTATATAAGAATGTGAGCATTTGCTGCAACATCTCCTTCGGTCGCTGCTTCAAATCTTCCAAGGTAGAGATGAAGTATAGACTTTCAATTGGTTGTTCATTATCAATACCATCATTAGCCCTGTTTCTGTCAATATTCGTATTCGCGCTGCTGGGAGTAGTGCTGGCAGTAGTACTTGGGGCACTCACTGTCGGTAAGAAGTTCAGATACCAACGTTGCAGTTGGTCTACGTAAATACTTTTGTCCAAGTGCCTGGCGCCGAGTTTACTACTTCGCAAATCGTCGCCAAAACATGAGCACAAGGCTTCATACATTGTTGCCGACGACATAATAGATGGTAGCAACGGCAATTCTTGCTGTAGTTGGGACTCTTGTTGTTGTTGTTGTTGTTTCCCCTTCTGATACTCTTGCATACATTTTTCATATGTGTGTCGCGCCCCCATTTGTTCCATGGCTTCACGGACAAACTCGTTCATTGAACCAGAATCCGTTTTCCCTATGTTCATATTCAATTGATTCTGAAGAACATTACTTGAAGCTTTATTTGAAAACAAATGACTACTTGCAAACCAGTATGCAGATATTGCTCTCTCCGAAGGCTCTCGCAACATGACCAAGAACTTGGGCTTGTGTGCCAAGTCAGTTGGATAGAAAGAGCGCATAGTGAAGGGAACAGTGGGGGAATATAAATAATGTGGTGTATAGTGAATCACGATGGTATTTGGATCTGGTACAATTGGCGAACTAGCCCATTCGTCTGCTAATTCAAGAAAATGAAGAGCATAAGGATATGTGTGCCTATCAAACCTGTGTATCTCACGATGATGGTCTTGCACTGTGATACGTCTGTTTATCAGGGCTACCCCAGGCTGTCTACTTAAAAATTCAATTACTGTCGTTGTTCCGCATTTGGAAGCACCGATAAGAAAAGTGTTTGGAAGGCACAAATAGTGTGTAGAGTTGAGATGCTTGCATCGCGGATAACCTTCAACTACAGGTAACGTCCAAACATGCAGAGCTGCAAATATCTCACGCAAGTTAGATAAGCGATGCGTTGAGATAATCCAGATGTATATCAACAGAGGAGATGCGAAGCATATAAGCAAAATCAGCACATGAGATCGAGTACGTGTGCGGAACAGGTTAACTCCTCTCAATGCCCATCGCTTCACCTCTCCTTTTCCTAGCACATTCAGCATGCTTCACTGCGCGAGGAAATTGATGAGGAAATGCCTATTATCTCGAAGAGCCGCATAACACGCCCTGGATTTTACAAACAGAGTGGGTCTTCCCAAGATCACACAATCCGTACACAAGTTCCCCGAGTTGTGAGTTAGCTTGTAAAATAGTTAACCAATATTATATAGTTCCCCGAGTTTATCCCCGACAGGCACAGGCACAGGTACAAGCACAGATACCGGCGTTCCTCGCTGAAGCACATGCTGATGCAGAAGCGCAGGCACAGGTACAAGAGCCACAGGAACAGGTAGGTGAGGTACAGGTAGGTAATGTAAATAGCGCTAATTCACCCGTTGTTGTGAGTTAGCTTGTAAAATAGTTAACCAATATTATTATCCCCGATCCCCAGTTTGATCCAATTAAAATGTATTCTAGATTTTGATATATATAGGCGAGAAAGAGAGAGAGAGAGAGAGAGAGCATGAAAATGAGGGACGGCTGAAGGTGTTCCCAGACACAACAAACGTAGTTAGGTAACAGTGAAGAAAAAAAGCCAGCGCATGAATCGCACGAAAGCGCTAAACTGCGCTAATGCCCGTGTGGCTTTTGCTGATCTTTCCCCATAGCTCTACAATCCATCAAAAAATGGCTTTAGATTCACCTCAACGTATGTACTGCATGCAGCTGGGGTCCACGCATCAACACCTGTACCGGACTCCCAAGCAACGTATGCGGTTAAATCCTTGGGATAGAAAGTGGCGGATAAGATATTTGCACCATCTGGATATGGACCAGTGCAGTCATATGCTTTATTTTCACCCTTTTCGCCTGCAATTGCCGTAATATTTACTGCTTGAACGGCTGATATAGCAGTGTTTGTCGCAGTGTAAGCATCAAATGCAGCCGGAAACAAATTGTATCGGAACAAACTATTCTGATACGCACCGGTGTTATTCCACATATAGTGCTCAATCGTGTACGGATCATACCCATGATTAGTGCGATAGACAGCATCACTTCTTGGGGCACCATTTAGTGCATTGGCTTCGCGTGGATCCATGGCACCGAAGAATGCAGTGTTATGAGCCATTGTCTCCATGAGAATGGATCGCTTATCACTCGCTGAACCAACTCCATGATTAAAACCAACGGTATTATTCGATTGCTTCCACAAGTCTGTTGCTGATTCCAAGTTATCCGAGTAAGCCATAATTGACCTTAAGCGCAACAGCCATGGGAACCCAAAAAAAGAGATGTCATTACTTTCTAGATTAGCTTCGTGGACAGTGAGCCCCATCGAAGATATGCCTGTGACAGCACCCCACAAGCCGGCAAAACCAACATCTGCATGCGCATTACCGTTAGCAGGGTGATGGACCGTGATGAGTTTATTTTGAGCTACACCAGTATCCTTCAACCAATCAAGATTACGCCCTGAATACAACTCGCCTCCGACGGTACGAGATCCCCAAGCACCCCAGTTAGAGCATTGAAAACCTTTCAAGTTTTTGGCATGCTTGACGAGCCAATCTAGAGCCTTGTTCATTAACGCATCACTCGCATCATCCAGAAGATCTTCAGCTTTATCAGCCATTTTAGAGATGATACTTTCGCCATGTCCATGTTTTCGCTGGAACTGCCGTTTTTTCTCATCTGCCAAAATAAATTTTAGATTGCTGAGCGTTCCAGGAAAGTTGGCTAAAACAAGACCGCGCTGAGCAATTTTACCGACATCGTTCGCGAACCCACTGAGTCCAATGCTTGCTCCACCTGCTGATAGCCCTTCAAACTCTTTCTTATATTCCTCAGGTAGCTGCTGAGACAAGAACTCGTATTGTTTGTCGAGAAAATGGAAGACCAAAGACTTCGCCTCTTTTTCATACCACTTGTCTCCGATCATAGACTTAAACAAAGCGTCAATATTGGAAATGTATTCCTTCCCAAACAAAACACCTGTTAGAGGGGAGCGGGAGTGGGGTCAGTCATCTTTACACACACACGTTCTGTCAACACACACAATTCATACACATGTACATGAATTCATAACTAACCTGTGTCATAGCCGGCTTCATAGGAGTCACCGGTCAAGTTCAAGAGATAAGGCTCATTATTTCCATAGCTGGAATTCTTCATCTTGAGCTGATAGAGTTTGCTGCCATATTTTCCCGTGTTGAGAAGCTCATATTTATCGACAGTCTGAATTTTTGGTGTCAGTTGCCCCAGAGCAGCCTGGAGGATCACCACCACGACAATAAGAAGGAGAAATGCGTGCATTTCGAGTTAGGAAGCGGAGCCTATACGTAAAAGTTTTTTTTTCTCAGATGTTGTAATTAAGGAATTTTTGAGAGCACCTTCACCGTACGACGGTTGATCGCGTGTCTCACAGCACCAAGGAAGCATTACAACCAAGGCACGCACAGTATCATTAACCAAGGCACGCACAGGCACAGGTCGGACGGCACAGGTACAGGTAAGTGAGGTAAGTAACAATGTAAATAACGTTAATTCATCAGTTTGAATTAGCTGTGTACGTTGTGATGTTAGTTATCATTCTCATTCCCATTATTAATACCACGTAGTAATTTATTATTATTCTGGTCGAGGTTCAGGATGGTGTAATTGGTAATGTCTGTAGTAGAAGTTCCGAGCAACTTGTGTCCACTGACCACTGAGCCGGCGGCGCATGAAGCAGGATCAGATAGTAGGCCCATCCCATCCCATCCCGAGTCATATGTCATATGTGAAATAGCTAACAATGTGGATTCGCATGCACCTCAAAATCTTCATGAATATATCACGAATCATTTTCTACTGATATCGATGTACTGATAAGCATCATTGCAGGAGCGTGACAGTCTTTATATTTTCCTCCCATAGACAAAGTCAAAGGCTGCCATTTATCATCTAATACAGGATACATCTCTGAGATTGTTACTCGAGATTTATTATTTGGAATCCAAACTGTTGCGACTGAATCAGTTGGCGTTGGCACCGGATGGGATAAATTACCCTCAATATTATTATTGGAAGTTACATTCCCTTTGTTTTGAGTCGTGAAACTTCTTGATGTAGTACTGTCACCAGATGGAGAACCAAACATATCATTTTTGACAGCACCGCTAGTACTTTCAACAGTTGTAGTTTCCGCACTCGCCTCTTCGTCAGAATGTTGTTGTTTTTTGTTTTTGGCATAGTATTGTATCGTTTGCTTTGTCAGTTTCTCCAATGATACAACAACGTATCCGACACGTTCCGCATCCTTTTTGAATTGACTCGGAGCCTTTGCACTTATAGCGATTACCAGTGCTGTAGCTTCTCGACTGATTTTATTGAAAATGAATTCCTCTGTATGTGTGATGATAGAGCGAAGCAGTTAGTAGGTGTTGTATGAATTGTGCTTGTCTCAGCAACTAACACTCAACGAGGAACATGTGTCACGAAGCACATACCGCGAAAAACAGGGTTAGCCACTTTTTTACACCCCCCAGTCCTGTATACATGCTTACATGCAAGTGCAGGCATGACAGTCACATCACAATATATTTTTTGCGTGAGTAAACTTGGCATGTAGTTATAGGCGAAGGGAAGATTTTTAGCAGAAATCAATTCAACGTGAATTTGGTAATTTTTCTTTTGTTGAAATCCGAGTGGTCCAGAGAGTGGTTGAGTCGGCAATCGTTGTACCATGAAGGCATTAATTGCATTTATATTTCGAGTATTTGATCCTGTTGAACTACGCAAAGTTTCGGAGTGCCGATCTGCACTCAACAACGATGACATCCCTCGTGGGGTTTTCGATGAAACTATGTTGACATCTGGACAATCACCAATACATTTTCCACTATATAGTGCAAATGAATGCTTCACAAGAGGAGGTGCTAATATATGAGAACCAATTTTCCAATAAGCTGTGAGCAAATCGACGATAAAATTATATTCTTGACGAGTAGCCCGATTGTCCGACGTTAAGCATTTATTCGGCAGTACAGTCAATTCATCTTCTTCTAGCACTAGTGCACGCCTGCATAAAACTCTGTGACATACATCAGATTCATCTGGTGCCATGGCTAAAATCTTATATATAGCAGAGCAAAATTGATCAGTATACGAACCGACGGCAGCTGATATAATTCCATAACTATTGTAAAGTTTTTCCTCGTTCTTATTCCCGTCTGTGATTATACTCGGTTCAGCAAAGTTTACTTCTGGTGTAATATCATCCTCATCACTACCGTTATCAGAGTCGCTGTCTTTATCACTTGCATCGCTGTTATCATCACTGAAATCATTTTCAATACTGTCTGCACTAAATTGCTGCAGGAGATCTAGCATTCTATTGTCCAGAGAAGCTTTGCGCCAACTTGCATGTCTTTTCCCTTGCTGTTCCATTTGTTTCTTTCTCAGTTTTTCCTTTTGAATCTGAGTTCGTTTATTCTTAAGTCTATTCATTGTGAACTTAATAGCTCCATCGATTACAGTCATCATGATGCTGATAACAGATTCTTGTATGTCTGGTGGAGTGAAGAGGAATAGTCCCACCAGGAATAATATTTGTCGTGGTGTCAGAATGATCATCATCAGCATCAATCCCGCACTTAATGCAATAAAAACAAGCCAGAACATTGTTGATACAACAATATCTGACCAAGTAAACAAGTTATTTGCTTTCTCAAAGTATGATCTCGTCTCTGTTGTGGTCTTATTGATTTTATATGCGTACGATTTGAACTTGCGATATTGCATTGCATACGACTCTTTCCCTTCCACTTCTGGCACCTCAGGCACCTCCGACACGTCCGACTCGCGTATCGAATCTACCGAAGCTTGATAATCTTTGTCTTTCCCCTCGTTTTTGTCTTTTAATGATGGTGTTAATTTATCTTTTTCTGCAGAAAACAATTTCCATCCATTGTAAGTATTTTGCATGTTCCCATGCATTCCCAAGGCAATAATTTGCAGGGTAATGAATAATGGCCATTGCCACATAGGCGCAAGTAGCGTCATATAGCTAAATACATATAAATACATAGCACTTGTGGAAACTTCTTTCCAATGTAAAACTTCGTTCAAAGAAACGTAGATCGGACTTTCAAAAAGTAGCAACAAGATGCAGTACATGTTGTGCGCAGCTAATATCATATCTTGGAACCCACCATCTTCTTCGGTAGAATTATCAGGAAATGTTGGCTGAGAGTGTTGCATAGGGTTCCGGACCATGGCTAAAAGTAATGGTTCATACAAGTGTAGTGAGACACAAACTTTTAGGTAACCTAAAGGATCAGGGGGTGTGGCCAAACCAAAACCACTAGAAAAGTTCATTCCTGTTGTGATCGGCCTATATTGACCACCGCGATTCCATCTCGTAACTGGTGGCGCAGGATATAATTCAAACCAGTGCTTGAGTTCATAGTCGTGATCATTCCGAAGATTTGCCTGTACTTCGTCAGCACTGGCACTGGCACTGGCATCGGCGCCTGCTCCCACATCTATTCCTGGTGTCTTTATATGTGCACGCGATCGCTGAATATTATGATATTTGTGTCGCTTTTTTTTTACGCTAGCGCCCATAATATCGGCGGCTTTCATCTTGTCCAGAAACCAAATTACGGGAACTACGACTCTGCCCAAAACTCGTCGTGTTGCAGCTTCATGCACACTAATAACAATATCACTTTGCAAACTCGAAATTTCAAAATTAGAAGAAAAATCATATACAGGGTTATATGTACCTTCAATTGCTATTGACTTGTAGCGAAAATCAGGAGTTTCAGATAATGCCACGGTTACATACGTTGGTTGCAACGTCTCAATCCTCTTCCCTTTCCATATAACAATTCTTACTTTGCCGATAGGTTGCGTACGGACGTCTGCTTCCCCTGCATTACATAATGCCCTATTTTCATGAGTAGCATTCAGCAAAACAGGCTGTTTGGAAGGATTAGTGGCTTGCAAAGACTTGATGCGTATTCTCACAATTATTCCATGGCTCGAATCAGTGTGAGTATGCCCATGCGCACTGGAGTCCATTATAAAAGACAAATCGAACGCTTCTTCGTCCAGTTTAATATTCTCTTTGCGAAGCTGAGTTGAACAGATTGATCTGTGGGCAATGACCTCGAAGAAGATGTCATCAATCAAGATCGGCTGCGTCGTATCATTGCCAAGAAATGCCGTTTGGACAGATGCTGAAGACACCGAAGGGTCGATTCCTGCAAGAAACATCATATGCACAGTGGCATCAGCAGGTATTTGTATGAAGTCATTCAAATTCCATTCAGATGAATTAGTTCCAGAAATGGGTCGTTCGTCATGATATATTCTGGAGATGAAATCTAAATCCTCTGTCATAGAACTGCTAGATATAAGACAACGAAGAGCTATAGGTCTATCGAGAGAGGCCATGCATGCATTCATGTCTGTATACTGGCAGTGAAGGAGCTCCAGGCATGCCAGGCACTCCTTAGGACGGACGTCAACGTTGTCCTTGCCTTTGAAGATGCCAAACATTCTTGAAACTCCCAACTAATAATCAGTTATTCATCTCGATTCTACATGGGATAGTTCTTGAAATAGACACAAGAGCCGAGTAAAGAAAATTAACCCTCCCGAAAGTTGGACACTAAAACGCGAAAAATGAAAATTTCTGCGCCGCCAATACAGGTAGGTAATGTAACAGATACCGGCGTTCCTCGCCGAAGCATAT
>JACKZZ010012736.1_pt1 | contig 40469 bp, 58 predicted proteins | sample 8027871 | NCBI WGS metagenome assembly JACKZZ01 (sample SAMN15724774, study PRJNA655200) | protist metagenome | isolation source: fluorescence activated cell sorting (FACS) single amplified genomes of... | place: USA: West Boothbay Harbor, Gulf of Maine | collected 2000-07-19
CAACATTTAATATGTACAGACAATTTTTTTCGGGGGTTATATTAAATGTGTGATAACCTCCACCTTAATTCTATTCAGCAGTGTGAGACCCCACTGAACACTTTGTTCTTTTCGGATTTCAACAAGAATCTTCTTCAACGTGGAATTCGTCAGGCGTTTAAAAATAAGACTGGCATTTCCATAGATTACCAGAACCCTGATGATTTATTCGCCATGATGCGTGTTGTATTCATTAACAACTCTGGTGATCAATACACTCAAGTCAATGAACAGGTTAAGTATATGAACACCAAGGTCATATCTTCAGCCATGTCTCAAATTCAAACTGGTGTATCTCAATATATTGCCTATGCTGAGGATATCGATACCATTAGTACACCCATGGATCGACCTGTAAATACCAGTACCACCGGAAATAAAATTGATTTTAACAATAAGATTGGAATCAATTAAAGCTTTGAGTCCCCTGTAGAATAAGTATGAGTCTTAACAAATACAAATGTGAAACAGAAAAGGTGTGTAGGTCTAAGGGGTGGGATCGTGCCCCCATCGATACAGTATGGCTTCTCCTGACAGAAGAGGTTGGCGAACTCGCATCCGCAATTCGACAGTATAAGAAAACATACAAGAAGACAAATCTAAAAAAGGAGAGAGGAACAGATGTTATGATGGAAATGGGAGATGTGTTCAGTTATCTCTTTCAATTGGCACATATGCTAAATGTCGATTTAGACAAGATGTGGGATGAACATAAAATCAAGATGGTGGACAAGAAATATAATCTGAAGTAATAACAATAATGAGTGAGTTTATGCTCAATGATGAGGATGCAATTAATGATGTAAACCCATTTGTCCAACGCGATTTCTCCCTTCCAGGAGGTGTAAGACAGACTGGTAATTTCGAGGATTTCCAAGAAGTTCCTAAAAGTGGGGGTATCCCACCCACAGGTAAAAGTGTTTTTTGTACAGTTGGATTATGCAAACCTGAGAAACAACCATGCCGTATAGACAGGAATGTTCAACCCCGACGTAATATCGATTATGGTCTAGGGTGTGGCAGGGAGCGGGAACCAGTTGTTGTTGGTGTTGAGCGTAAAAATACAACAACCCAATTAATTGTCATTTCTATTCTTATTGCTCTAATTCTATTAATTTTAGTACGTTGAAAAAATACTTGAGACGGGACTTCTTTTTACATTCTTGAATTGAATCTATTATTGATTTCTTACAAAACTTCTTAATAAACTCCACTTGCCAAGCACTCTCCATATTAATGCGGGGTGGCTGGAATGTTGGATCTAGAATCTTAACTGCGTGGGCTACACGCACATACTTACGAATATCCTGGTCGTAAGTTAAGAAACTTTCGAGTGACAGTTCAGCCATACGCTGTCTCACCTCTAGGGTCTTCTTAACCATTGTATCGAGAAACTTCTCGTAAACAATTGAGTGATTATTTGACTCTAATGATACCCAATCAGCAAAAGGCTCTGTATTGAGGTAATCGGTGAAGGTCGAGTATCCCTTATTCCTTATGTACCGGTCATAGACAATCTCAACATAGGAGAGATCAGACTCCACATCAAAAACATGCTTTGCAGATTTAAGGAATGACGTCATTATCTTTATATAAATTTTTATCTCTAAGTAATATAAAGATCATGTCAGCTGTACCAATGTTAGCCGGTGTTGGTCTTATGATGGTATGTTGTTCGTCCTCCAGTGTAGCTTCTATGATGATGGGTGGTGATGATTCTTCGGGAGCTGGAGCTGGAGCTGGAGCGGGTGGAACCGAATACGTCTATGAATTCATCGTGAAGGAACAGACTGCTCACACGAAGGATTTCAATATTCACATCACCGATATTGAAGCTGATGGTGTAAGGATAACAAGTGATCAACTCGAAATGCACCAGGAACCCGAACACGCGAAGTGCAATAGTAAGGGGGGTGGATACGAATGTGAGGGAGACAATTATGGAATTAATGACCCCGAACCAGCAGACGGCGCAGCTATGAACGATCTCTCATGGTCGGCGTGGAAAGCGGGTCAGGCTGTTGTAGGTACTAAACTGTTGACTATCACGATGCCTTCAAAGGTTTCTAAATTCACCATTGACTATTTCAGACCCAAGTATGTACCAGGTTGGACAATAAAAGAGAATGGCACCGAAGTTTTGTCAACTTCAAAGGGTGCTAATAAGAAAATACCAACGGGAATAGCTGTAGAATACACAATTCCCTAAACGAAGGCCTAAGTGAGCCACCCACGTTATAAAAAGTATGTCCAAAAATGTATTCAACTATTGCAAATAATAGCTTTTCGTATCTCCTCACTCTCGATGAGATACGAAAAGATTTACCAGATGAGACTAGACCCTCATGGATAAAGATTACGACAATCACTATGGTGTCGAGCTTTATGCAACAGATTGATATAAAGCGACTTCGAGGTTTATTCGAAGAAATTGGTTCCTATAAGATGCGACGTGTGGGTACCAAAACAGATGGTTTTGAGTGGAAATTGAAACCGACGACTTTCTACAACCAGGTCACCCTAACATACCACGACAGTTACAGCACAAAGTCTGTCAAGGTGTTTCCCAACGGTTCGATCCAAGTGGCGGGTTGTTGTGATCTCTTCGATTGCAAACGCATCATCACCCAACTTGTTCATATTTTCAAAACCTTTTTGGATTTGAAAATTGAAGTACCGGTGGATTCATTCCGTGTTGTTATGATTAACTCCAACTTCAGTCTCAACTACAATATCAACCTCATGAAGGTTGCCGACTGGTTTGAGGAGTATGATGACATTTTTAAGGTTTCTTTTGAACCAGATAGGTATTCCGCAGTAAAGATCAAGTTCAAGCCTTCAGAGGATATGAAGGAGATTACTACCAGTATTTTCAGTACTGGTAAAATTATCATTACAGGGGCGGAGACCCTCAAGGAGATTGCATTTGCCTACAACATCATAAACAACCACATAAACGAAAATCCCCAGATTCGAGTGTCACGCACAGAGGACACTGACGTGTTTGATATTTATTTGGGATATAGATGTGATCCTTTTGTCAAACTTCTCAAAGAGAAAGGATTCAATTCTTGGATGAGAACAATTACCAACAGGCAAATAAAATTCTAGGTGTATAATAACAATATGTCGCAACGACTTGGTATGGCCGATGGTCGGTGCTTCACCGTGAACTCTTCAGCCCAACTTTTCAACAACTATGTTATGAAGCAAAATGGTATTTCTTTCGAGGACAACTACTCCTACCGTAAGCTCCTCCAATCTCAGGGTCCTCAGCTCCTCACCAAGGTGCAGGAGAATGTACAAGGTAAGGGACCATGCATTAAGTGTGACAATCCTCTCGTGGATACCTCCAAGATCTACTAACTGAGAAAAATCCCCAAAAAAACTTTAAAACCTTCCTATAGAATGTCAACATGTTCCATATGTCTGAATGAAGTCCGGTGTACGAGGACAAATCCTCCAGCCCGGTGCGGACATATGTTTCATTCCCACTGTCTACAGGAATGGAAGAACACAGGTAGGAATACATGCCCGATTTGTCGAAAAGTGATAGATGGTACACAATTTAAAATTACAGTCACTATACAAAACAATTACACAGCAACGGCGAATTCTGTGTCCTTGAATCAGGGGTCTATATTTCAGGTTTTAGATCTATTTGACATTAATTTTGATGTGGATGAAGTACCAGACCTTGATAGTATCTTAGCGGACCTTGGGGTGAGTCCTACCGACTTTGATCCCAGTGTCCTTGACACAGAATGAACTACAATATTTCTCGTAGTTTAGACCTGGATAGTCCCTAGAAGCCTTACGGGGGTCAGTGATGGCCTTACCTTTAGCATCAGTCAGAAGCGGACCAGTAGCCCAACCACGCTTGTGACTGAATACATTGGCTTTAAAAATTACACGTTTACCAACCTTAAACTGACCACCTTTCTTTACCCGTGATTCAGGTACTTTAAAGAATTTGGCTACAGCTTTGATAGTATCCCCAGGTTTGATTTTGTATTCGACCATCCCATGTTGCTTGTAAAAGTGGAAATCCCCTTGTCGGATATAGTTCATAGGTCTTCCAGGCGAAACAAACATCATAACCTTGAAATAACCTTTTTTGCATTTTTCATTAGCACCCGCTTTGTACACCCTCTTAGGATTGTCAGAAATGACGCGCTTAGGAAGTCCAGTACAGTGGGTATAGGTATGGTGTCCATTTGAAAGACCAGAACGATCACCTGGGATGGACTTTTGCCACCTATACGCTTCGTAGTCTCCAACTGCATAGGCATAACAATTATTGTTTCCAATACCCTTTGGTGTCGACCACCGCCTGTTTGTATACCTACTTTCTGAGCCACTCAGGGGAAGAGCCCTCATTTGTAGTTTACCTAGAAAAAAATATCCACATGTAATAAATGATTCAAGAGGTTGCCAAAGCCAAGTCCAGGTCCGAAATTATCACCGAGGTTCTCACCTTTTTACTTGTTGTGCTCATCAGTACATTCCTTCTCCGCCTCGTGTGGAACCGCTCCCTTGTGAAGCACATCTCCATCCTCAAGCCCATTAGCAACTTGACCGATGCGTTCATCCTTTCTCTTGCCCTTCAAATTGTACGTGGCATCTAATTCCCGTATTTCATTATTGATAAGTTGATACAATCAACTCTTGAATAATAAATGATTTAAACCTCGTTGTATCCAACGATCTTCTCCCCGTTAGGCCCCTTAAGGGTAGGGAAAGCGGTCATACCATCGCAACCACCCTTGTCACAGTCGACGAACACATGGGGCTTACCAGCCTTCTTCATGTAATCCAACTGCTTGACGGTCCATCCACAACCCTTTGTTCCGTAAATGGTCCACTTTTTACCACCTGGGGAGGCCTTGGTCTTGTTCCTGTAGAGTAAGAACGCAACGAGGACGATTGCCACTGCAACTACAATTGTTGAGCGCTGCATATTTTATTATAGGTAAATATTAAAAATGTCTTCAACTGTGTTCACTATTGGAAACAAGAATGTCACACTCAAATACACCAGGAAAATGCCCCGTGGTGAAGTTGAACGGATGAAATCATTCGTCACTAAGAATGGTGACAAACTCGTCAAGACTCCAAAGTTTAAGATACTCTCTGAAGTTGACGAGGGTACGAAGAGGGTTTTTAAGGTTGACAAATCTTCTTTTTGAGCATATTGCGTTCATCTTTATCGAGTTTATTTACGAACCTATTCATGTAATTTTTAACCACCTTCTTAGCTGTGGAAGGCTTAGGGGTCTTGTGAGCATACGCAACAGCTGGGTCTAATGGTCCATTCTTGAGAGGTCTCGCCTTGTTCATCTTATTCGCAAGTTTTCTCTGTGCGTTCTTTTCCCGTGCCAATAATTCCATGAATTGTTTATTATTTGCGTTAGACCACTTGGCCTTGGGTGTGGGGGTCTTGGCCTTGGTCTTTTCCCTCTCAGCCTTGTTCTTAGCCAGAGCCTTCTCGTATGCAAGCAGTCTCACATACTCACGCTTCCCGAGCCCAAGCAGCGCGCGAGCAGCCCTCTCAGCCTTGTTCTTAGCCAGAGCCTTCTCATACGGAATGAGTCTCACATACTCACGATTCTTACCGTTTACGTCAGTGAAAATGAACTTCTTCTGTGGGTTAAGCCGCGCCTTGCGTCCCATTTCAATCTGATTATTGATCTTTGCTTGCATCTTGGCACCGTAAGCTTTCAAGTTCTTTTGCTTAGCCTCATGATACGCGGTCTTACTCTCAAATTCTTGCTTCTTACCGTTTACGTCAACGAAAGACCTCCAGTACTCGTTCTTCTTAGCCTTGGGTGTGGGGGTCTTGGCTTTGGTCTTTTCTCTCTCAACCTTGTTCTTAGCCAGAGCCCTATCGTATGCAAACTTTCTGACAAATTCACGCTTCTTACCCTTTACATTGACGAAAGAGAACTTCTCCTTGAGACGAACGGGTGTGGGTGTCTTACCCTTGGTAGCCTTAATTTCCTTGTGTTTGGCATTTAGCTTGTTCGCAGCCTTCTTCCTCCCACTCTCAATCTTCTTTGCATATTCCATCATATTGGAAGGGGACATCACCCCGTAGGGTGCCTCGTTGTTCTCGGCCATTTTCTTCTTCACCTTTTCGTTAAATTTCTTCCTAGCTGAGGGAGTCATTAAGTTTTGAGGAAGTGGTTCACCACCAATCTTACGGGGGAGACCCATTTTCAACCTTATGGCTTCTACATTTACGGCTTGTTTTTCCATGAGTTTCTTTATAGCTCGTGCAGTTGGTCCAAGCTCGGGACTGGCCGGTTGAATCTCAGGGACTGGGTTGGGGCGTACAGCACCGGGTCTCCTCAGGGGTGCCGGTTTGGCTTTGGGTTTAGCCTTGTTAGCGGCCAATATAGCAGCCGCTTTCTTAATCATATTGTTCATAGCCTTCTTCCTACTCGCAGCTGAAAGCTTACCGTAGTTACGTGGTGGAAGTACCCGGGTCTCCTTGGGTGTCTTAACCTTGACGGGAGTCTTAGGCTTAGGCTTGGGGGGAGCGATCATTTTGAGAGCCTCCTTGAGAGTCTTTGGTCTATTCGGTGATTTATCACCAGTTAAGAATGGGTGTGTCAAAATAGTTTTGAATGTGGGAAGGTTTGCTCGGAGGGCGACGTGGTAATCTGAGAGTAGATATCCCTGGCTGGTGAATTTTCCGTTAAACTCGAGGAACTCTTTATTCGGTATAAGCTCTTCGATGAAATTTTTAATAGCTCGCTCGTTTAGAGTCCCAGGTTGTCTCACCTTAACATAAATGATATACAAGAACCTATGAATATCATAGTAAATCGTACCTGGACCTATTCCATGTCCGTATATACCCGCACCCTCGTATCCACCATCAGCCGTTTCTGGGTTTGGCATACGCCTGGACCAGTATGATAAACCAAAATCAATGATAGTCGCTTCTACACCAGCGTTTGTACGCTTATACTTTTTGATATCAGGTGAACCGAGACGACTCCTAAAAGATCCACCAAGGTCGTTCCGAATTACTTTACGACCGAGGTCAACTTCCCATGTGTATTGGGTCTTGAGAGCATCTGGATTAACCATCACATTACCTCCATGTAAATCGCGGTGACGGAAGTCTGGAAATTTTTGGTTAATTCGGTAGAGATTATCAAAAACCTGTACAATTACGGACTTCATCGCATCAAGAGATGGCTTGGTTTGCCACCACGAATTAAACGACATACCATTAAGAAGTTCCATATAAAGAATATCCTTGGGTTTGGTACGTTCTTTTGGTTGGACCAACGTACCATTCTTATTACGCACCTTTTTAGGTGTTTTATCTTGGATGGGACACTTCCTAAAGAGGTACATCTCGGGAACCGCAAACTCCTTCAATTTTTCGGCAACCTTGAACTCAAACTCGAATGCACCATCAGTACTTTCCGATGTATCTATCTCTTTGTAGGCGACATACCGCCTTCCATTATCATTGATACTTCCACGGTACATTTTACCAAACTGACCTTCACTCAATGGCTTACCCTTACCAGTGCGAAGGGTGGGTGAGTTGTAACTGGGAACTTTCAAGAAGTGTTCTGGTACACAAGCCTTCTCACCTTTGAGTAATTTTTTCAAGTTACTCTCAATGTTCTTATTAGACATACTTACTTATTGGTAAGAAGTTTTTTATACTTACCAAGAAGGATTTTTTAAAATATTTTTATTTTTTTTTCAGAATCAATTAGATTTTATAATTTTTTTAATTGTTTTCAAAAACTGAACTAAATATTTTTTTACTGATCATCAACTTCCTCAATCTCATCCTCATCCTCAACATCAACCTGAAGGTCGTCATCGGGTAAGTTCACACCCTGAAAGGCAAATGACGGGAGCTTAGCAGACTGCTCGAAGAGAGCCTGTTGGAGACGGATTGTGACACCGAACTTGTTGTCGATAAACCAAATCTGGTTGAGATCAACAATAGCCATAGCCTTATTACCCTTCTCGATGCTATCGAGGGGTACAGCTTGCTTCTGCATAGAGTAAGACTCGGGTACAAATGTCCCATCAGGCTTGGTGAGAATCTTGAGCTTGATAGTCGATGGGTACTGCTCCTTACCGGGGCGAACCATAGGCTTGTAGAGAGCCTGCTTGAGAACCTCAACGTTGAACTCCTTGCCGAGCCACTCTTGCGAATTAGCAGCGACTGTGTTTACGATGATATCATCAAGCTCCTTGAGCTTCTCATGAAGAGCCATAGCCTCCTCATTGTCGGGGTCGAAAGAAAGGTCGAGAGAGTAGGATGTACGACCAGTGCTCTCATCAGTGAACGCACTCATGCCGTAAGGAGATCGCATGAAGGGAAACTGGAGGTAGAGCTTTTTGTTGTCGCCGGCGTTCAAATAGACGGCCTTGCCGCCATTCTTGTTCTTGCGAAGTTTTGAGAACTGCACATTGGCAGGAGAGAATTCAGAAGATTGCTGGATAGTGAGCGACATTGTTGGTAGTGGGTTATATATATCTTAGGTGGCTTGGCTTTAATTAAGTTTTTTTTGTTGACATATATCAAAAGTAATTATGGGTCTTTTTAAAGATTGTGGATGTGGATGTAATGGCCGAAAGCAGGCGGAGAAGTTAATCATCTCTATCATTTCTGGTCTCACATTTTTCATTGTTGCGAACCCTGAGACGTTCCGTCTCGTCAGGCGAGTCCTCGGTTCGTGGGTTGCGACCCCTACCGGTTGCCCCTCGACTCTAGGCCTCCTTGTACACACTCTCGTATTCATCCTCGTTGTTTGGGGTATGATGAACATCAAGAAGGAGGGTGGTGGATGTGGTGGTAAAAAGAAGAAAGGTGGATGTGGATGTGGTGATGGTGCCAAGAAGGGAACCAAGGTTGTTGTCGAACCCCCAGTTCCTATGGAGGAAGCCCCCGACCCAAGACCCGAATTTGCCGAGCCCTCTATTGAGGTTGTTGACAGTGGTCGTATCCTCGAACCCGCGCCTATCGATTCCGAAGGCACCCTTTTCAAGTAATTTCATTCATGCATTTTCCAGTCAATTTGGATAAATTGATAGTAAAATGTTTAAAATTTTTAAGGAATAGTGTATGTCACAGGAAATGGAGATGGAGATCCATCAGAACCCTTGTTAGAGTTGTCGCTTAAAATTTCTACACCATTTTCTTCAATCATCAGAGCCGGTGCATAAGTGGGTCTGTGAAAGCTAATTTCGATAGTCGTAAGCTTAGTGGGAGATGTGATCGTAAAAAACTTTTCAATGGGGTTATGTTTGTCCCAGGCAGCCATAGTGATAGCCCCACTTCTATCCATATAACCCATTTCACCGGCACAGTTGTATTTTGGATCGGTGTCATGTTGACAATCATATTTAGTAGGTGCAATATGGAAAGTAATTTTATCCTTAGACACCCTCTTTCCATCAACTTTTAGGTCACCTATAACTGAACCGTGGTTGGGATGAGCGGTTTTTCCCACAATGTAAACATCATACACATATTCACTGGCATCGGCTCCCGCACCGGCTCCCGCATCGGCTCCCGCATCGGCTCCCGCACCGGCTCCCGCTCCCGCTCCAGCTCCCGCTCCCTCTCCCGCTCCAGCTCCCGCTCCAGCTCCCGCATCGGCTCCCGCTCCTGCTCCCGCATCGGCTCCCGCTCCAGCGGTTGGGGTTTCATCACCACCATTATCACCCATAGAAGCAGCTATACTGGAACTGATCGAACATAGACATAATACACCAAAAGCACCTATTATTTTAGGATCCATTGTTTTTTATTACTATACTATGAGAAATATTTTTAAAATTCTTCATCAAATCCAATCTCATCTGAGGTATCGTCAATCTTTCCGTAATCCCCTACCCGCTTCTCGAAGAAGTTTGTTTTACCGTCAAGGCTAATATTTTCCATAAAGTCGAATGGATTCTTGGAGTTCCAAATTGGGGGTTGACCAATTTGTTTGAGAAGACGGTCCGATACATATTCGATGTATTCAGCCATCTTCTCAGAGTTCATACCAATGAGATTACATGGGAGTGCGTCAATGATGAACCCCTTTTCAATCTCAACGGCTTCTTTGATAATAGTGTGTAGTGTTTCAGTTGAAGGTTTATTTCTGAGTAATTTGAAAAGTTCGACGGCAAATTCTTGGTGAAGCCCTTCATCCCGGGAGATGAGTTCATTACTGAAACAGAGACCGGGCATGAGACCTCTCTTTTTGAGCCAGTAAATAGCACAGAAACTACCAGAGAAGAAAATACCCTCAACACAAGCAAACGCAAATAGACGCTCAGCAAAAGAACGAGTTTTAGTATCAAACCATTTCATGGCCCAATTTGCTTTTCTTTCAATACAGGGTACGGTTTGAATGGCTTCGAAAAGTTGTTTCTTTTCAGTAGGGTCCCTGATGTATTTGTCAATAAGTTTAGAGTACGTCTCCCCATGGACCATTTCGTTGTGGCATTGGTATGCATAAAATGAACGAGCCTCGGAGATTTGTACCTCATCAGCGAAATTGTTATTGATATTTTCAAAAACAATTCCATCAGATCCAGCAAAAAACGCCAGGATGTACTTTATGAATTTTTGTTCGTTATCGTTTAGAGTCTTCCAATCATCAAGGTCTTTTGATAGGTCTACCTCCTCAGCAGTCCAATTAGACATTTGAGCCTTCTTATAGAGCTCCCAGAGCTCAGGGTACTTCAAGGGGAACACAGTGAATCTATTTAGGGTAGGGGCGAGGATTGGTTCGTACTCTTCTTCTATATAGTCCTGAAAGTCAAAATAGGACCCTATGTGTTTTTCGTTAATAAATATTTGAGGGTAAGTTGAAGCGGAGCCACCACACACTTTCTTGAGTTCTTCCTTGTCGACCATGATTTTTTCATGGTCGAAGTTCTCCGACTCACATAGTGTCTTTGCATGGTCACAATACTCACAACCTTCCTTCGAATAAATAATAACTTTCATCTGTGATATTATCGCTGATAATTTTTTGTCTGAAAACTCTAAGCATGATTGTGCCAACTGAAATAAACCAAGATGATATAGTAAAAGTTTTAGTAAACGAAGATGGAATTGAAGACGAAATGTACGGGATTGTTGGAATGAATACTGGCAAAACCCTCGGCCTGAGATATCTCAACACCACCGAATTATTTTACAAAAGTGCGTGTGTGTATGAAGTTGAAGAGACGGAGCTTTCACCTGCACCTTACGAAAGTGTAATGGAACACTACCCCGTGGGGACTACATTCGAAGATCTTGAAATGAAGGCCCTTGGTATGAATCGTTTCGCATTTTATTCGGAAATAGACATCGAAGATAGTGATAGTGATATATATGACGAAGGAGGTGATGAAGATGAATCTGACCTCGAGGGTTTCGTTGTATCTGATAGTGAAATTGCAGGTCAAGATATCCCTTTACCTCCGGGTCATGAATCGATTGACAAAGATTGGAATGAATGGGAACCAACAACATCAGGTGGGAAAAGTTTCAAGGACACCGTTGATGCAATTGAAACGCGAATTAGACGCCTAAGTGTATGATGCGTTGATTATAAATTTAAAAAAAGAGTACCACATTCAAAACAATGCTGGCAGCTATATGGAAACAAATCGAAGAATTAAAACCAAAAGAAAACGAAATAAAGCCAGTGAGTAAAAATTTTTGTATAGAGTGTTCAGGTGTGAAAGTTATTTCACGAGAGGGTCTTCCGACATGTTCAGAGTGTGGACTTGTTGATTCTTATTTTATAGATGACACAGCTGAATGGACGAGTGGTATGACCGATGATGGTAAAGTAAATGATCCAGCTCGATGTGGTAACCCTAACGCAAATCCCGAATTGTTCTCACAAAATTGGGGTAAGGGTACAATCATATCTACACAACACTCTTCAACTTACGAAAATAAACGGATGGCAAAAATCAACTTTCACATGTCAATGAATCACAAGGATCGCTCTCTTTTTCACGCATACCGTGATATAGATGAAGCGTGTCACACCCTACCAGATTCAGTGTTGAAGGATGCAAAAATTTTATATCGAAAATTCAATGAAGAAAAATTGACCCGAGGTGCAGTGCGTCTAGGCATCAAAGCTAACTGCGTTTTATACGCGTGTAGACTTGCAAAAAATCCAAGAACAACCAAAGAAATTGCAGATATGTTTGGAATTCAATCGAAGGATGTTAGTCGAACAACTGATATATTCAAGGACAATATATTGGGTGCTACAAAGAAAAATTATGTGACGAAAGCATTTGATGTAATGCAGAGGCTATTGAACGCTTTTGAAATTTCTAGAGAAGAAAGACTCAAGTGTAATAGGATGTGTGGAGCTACAGATGATTGTGTTGAACTTATGAGTAAAACCCCTAATAGTGTGGCGTCAGCAATTATATACATTGTTATTGGTCATAGAGTTACAAAATCTGAAATGTGTGAGAAGTGTTCAGTTTCTATCCCTACACTGAATAAGATAGAAGCTATTATCAAAAAGCACTTAGAGGCTAAGAGTTAGTATTAGTATATGACGACGAAGTTGTTTCTTTCTACACCATGTTATGGTGGATTGTGTCTAGAAAAGTATATGAGTAGTATTATTCAACTTCAAGTTCTTTTAATAAGAGAAGGTATTCAATTGTATTTAGATACGACAGAAAATGAATCACTTGTTCATCGCGCCCGTAATGTAGCTGTAGGACGTTTTATGCAAAAGACTGATTGTGATCTCTTCATGTTTATAGATGCTGATGTTCATTTTGATCCACAAGCTGTTGTACGTCTGGTAAAATCTGGTCACGATATATCTGTAGCGTGTTATCCTAAGAAAGTTGTGATGTGGGGTCAGGCAGCGAATGCTGTAAAGAGAGGTGATGATCGTGATATGTCCATGTTGTCTTCAAGTCTAGTTATTAACTTTGGTGCTCTTAATCGACCAGTTGTAAATGGATTTATTGAAATTTTAGATGGTCCAACTGGATTTATGATGATTAAACGATCTGTATTTAAAACTTTAGAAGACAAATTTCCAGAATTGTGGTGCAAGAATGATCACCAAAATAGGGACTTTGATGACTACCATGCGTGTTTTGATTGTATGATAGATCCCGCGAATAGGAGGTATTTATCTGAGGATTACGCATTCTGTCGTCGCTGGCAACAGTGTGAAGGTAAAATTTTCGCTGATGTAAATACAACCCTTGGACATGTAGGTAATTTGCCATTCTCGGGGTGCATGAATGAAAGGCTTAAGGCTTAGACACGACATAGTCGTATGAAACTTGTCACTTTGTTAGTCACTCGTTCTAAATCATGTAGTGTCAAAACACTTCACACAGTTCTTAGAATTAATCTAACATGTATGCAAAAAGGTGTTGATAATGAAATTTCATATGTGGATGATGACCCTTTCCTAAAAGCTGAAATCATTGAACGTTTCATGAAAACACACGATCGAATTATTTTTGTTGATTTTGGTGTTGCTCTAGATGATGCTTCAGTTGCTGAATGTTTTGAAAAGCATGAAAAGGTTGGTATGGTCGTATTCCCTGGAGTAAAGGATGGTATTGATTGGGGTCTATTTAAACATAAAATTAAAAGTGGTTCGTCCGAACCAGTTGAACAAATGGGTCTTAACTTTGACACGGACGTTTCTATGAAAATATCTAATGATATTTATAAGGTAAAGTCAACACAAGCCAAAGCTTGGTTTATGAATACTAAAAATACTATTAAGTCAATCAAGGATAAGAAATCTGGAAAATGGACAGTCAATCCCAAGATGTTTGAAAAATTTATTGATCAAGGCGTTCGAATTTATGCGTTTACAGCAGCTAAGTTAACGTTAACTTACACACATGAATGTATAAGTAATATCCTCAACGCCGCAGGTGTGAGAGTAGATTAAAGATTATAACTGAACATACAATATGTCTATAAAGTTGGAATCCCCACTTTACAAATATGTTGTGCAGTATATTCACACAAAGTGGGGTAGTAAAGACTACTTTCCTGGGCCTCAACCAATCTCGATTGAGTATAAACACTTTCCCATTCTAAAGGGTGCTGAGTACCTTGTCTGTGAAAAAACAGATGGAGAACGGTACATGATGGTTGCCCTCATGTTTGAGGGTAAAAAGAAGTGTGTATTTGTTAATCGCTCTTTCAATATGTTCGAAGTACCTATCAACCTCAAGAAAAGTGCCTACGAGGGGACTATTCTTGACGGTGAGTTGTATGAAGATACTCTCATGGTATACGACGCCGTATGGGTAAATGGTGAATCAGTTTGGGATCTTAACTTGATGAAAAGACTTGATGCGGCTCGAAGTGTCATGAAGTCAATCATTTATATGAAGTCTGATAAGTTTAGACTCAAATGTAAAACATTTCATGAAATGAGAGACTTTAAGAAGTTTATGGATGAATACCTTCCAACTGTTCAACAGAAAATTGATGGTCTCGTATTTACGCCAGTTAACGAACCCATAAGACTTGGGACCCATGAGACAATGTTCAAATGGAAGCCACAAGAACAGAACACGGTTGACTTTCTCATGAAGTGGGAACCCTCGAGAGAGACACCTGGATTCAAACCCGGTAGACCCACATGGAGACTGTATGTCCAAGAGAAGGGTAAATTGTTTTTCGAATCTGAAATACCACATGGCCGAATGGAGGACAAACCATGGTTTGAAGATGGAGCCATCGTCGAATGTCAATATATTACATGGGAAGAACCCCTATGGTGGAAACCCCTAAAGAGGCGGACTGATAAGAACTACCCCAACAATCGACGGACATTTTACAGGACAATTGTGAACATCAAGGAGAATATTAAGATGAAGGAGTTTTTAGATTGTAGACCATAAAATAGAATCCGGCTTCGTCGGGTAGTTCCTCCTCTCTGACCATTTCATCATTAATAAAAAACCATTTATTACGTTTCTTCACAAAACTCACATAGTGTCCGTCGTCTTGTGCGCCAACGTGGACAGCTGTCGAAATTAGATTATATTCATGCTCATTAATTAATATATTTTCAATAATTTCAATATGACTTTTTCTGTCAAATGAAATCATCAAAATTTGAGGAAGTTTTGAAAAGAGCATACGGGTAGTTGCAACATGGTGCTTCTTCCCTTCGTTGTCTTCAAAATTTTCAATCGTATTCCAATCCGTACTTTTAGAAAGCATATTCGCCATATCCTTACCCTCGGATGTTATCAAATGAACACTGAAATCTTCTTCATTTGTTGACTTTCCACCCGGCCATATAGTTTCTTGTATCTTCTTTCCGTAAAACCATGGTTTGATTTCAGGTCTAGATGTTTCGAGAATATCTATGATGCACAGGATTGCTTCTTGTACATCATGTTGCTCTTTCGTTCCAAATCTGGGAAACTTCTCACGAAAACATGTAAGAACTGAGTTGATGTCAATTTCATCCTGACCTTTTGTCCAATATGTTTTGACCATTTTTGAATATTCATTGGTAAATTTACAATCTCCTTGGTATGGATGTCTTATGAAGTAATTTGATAGTACTGGTATGTAAAGCAGACATTGAAGGGCGGTGTTGAAATAACAAGTATTTCCATGGTTTTCGAGTCCCTTCATTACATTTTATGTACATTAAACACTTAAGAGAAAGACGCAATATGTAAATGTTAAGTAAAAATGAACGTCCAAGCTATTGTCGATCGTGTTCTCCCCATATTCGAAGCCCATAAGCATGAGGGAGATATTGAAGTCGAAATTCGTCTTGGAAAGCATAATGGCTCCCTGTTTGATACTAATGTTGGTAAAGATACGTGGAAGAGGGTCCTCGAAGGCCTAAAGAAATATGAAGGCTGGGAGAGCAAGAAGACCTCCACTGTTGATATGTATTACAACGATAGTAACAACGTTCGTATCACATCCGACGAAGATTCTGGTGAACAAACCATGATTCAAAAGATTAGCGTCGTCAAAGAGGATTTCAAATGTGATCCTCTCGATGTACGGTTCTGTGTTGCCCGTGAAATTCCCACTACTGGGGAGTATGAGATGGATCGAAAGAGAACCAAGACTCGCCACTCATTCGTGCGCAAGAATCTCAGTATCGACATGACCATCTCTTCAGGTGATAATGCTGACATGGACTCCGAAGAGGAGGCGAGTTACCAAATTGAACTTGAGATCATGAAGCCCGATGCAGTCGACGATATTTACAAGTTTTTCAATATCATCAACAAGGTTTCTGACCTCTCGAAACTAATTTCTGTGTAAAAGTAAATGATATACGCCGTAGCGATTATTATTGTTTTGTTTTTGATGTATGAAAAACACACAAAGTCGGATGAGGTTGATGGTTCCAAATATTTTTACATCAGTGATGGTGATTCCAAAGCGATGTATGTCAAAATGCATGCAGATGGGGTGAGTAGTGATAGGCTAAAGAATTTTGTTCTAATGGAGGATGAATTTCTCTCAATGGAACAACAGTCTGTATGCACCGGTATACCTCTAATTATTCAAGCTGGTGTACTTTCTAATAAAATCAAAGATATGTTTCCTAAATATGATTTCTCTCATCACGTCATACACCTCAAACAAATAGCAGAACCTACAAAAATAGTCAACAGGAAAATTAAATGTTAGTAAATATTAAATGAACCCCGAACTCAAGGATTTACTTGCCCTAGCCCAAAGGGGTCTAGCTAATGCTGGTGTATACATATCCTTATCCCTCGCGTTATTGGGTTATTCTCGATTTTATCGTGGTAAAGGAGACACGTTTTATAACATAGCTTTCATCGTTATTAGTATAACTATGATGTTGTTGGCTTTAAAGGTGTTGAACACTTTATTGGAACATTTACATAAATTCAAAGCTAAACTCAATGAAGAAGATTTGAAACTATTAAACGAATTTATTATTATTCCACGCGTCTTACTTTATATATTGATTTCAATTTCATTTTTCAGTTTTTTTACACTGTATAGAGAACTTAAACAATAAACGTCTTTACATAATAAGTTATGGATGAGGCCAGACATATGGTTGTTGAAAAACCAGATGGATCCGTCGCGATAGCATTTAACCAAGAGGTTCCACCACCAGAACCACCGGAACCACCGCCAGAAATTATACGACCACGACCACGTTTCAGATTATTACTAGAATATCACCCCGTTGCGCGTGCTCTAGCGTATATATTCGTACTTGCATCTGGTATAAATTTGGCTATTTACACAAGAACAATAGATATTATCAATTTTGTGTTGATAGTATCTACGACGGGTGCTCTACATACTGAACATTCAGCATCTATAACAGTTATAGTGTTTCATGGTACGTGTGCGGGGCTCATGATAGTACCATTTTGTGTACTTCGAATGTGGGAACAAGCTATTTACCAGTTTTCAATTGCTATGATGTGTATCACCGCATTTAATACATGCAATCAAATAGCGGAGCAATTACCTAATCCCTGAAAATATCACAGTCTAGCATTTTGAAGAGATTCCATAACATCATTTTGTGTTGTGGACTTTCAACACATTCCCAGTCATCAACTATAGATATGATGAGCTTGTTATCATCAAGCTCATCATTTTTACGAAAACTGAGGGGTGCACGGTCTCCTTCACTTCGGACATTTCTAATGTAATCAGCTATGGTATAAATAATAGCATCCAAAAGTTCTTCTTTGGCCATTTCCATCCACGAATCTTTTGGAGTACCCCACATTCGGGTATCATCATCGACTCTCACACCGTGATTATAACGTTTCAACCCGAGCTCGAGCCGCCCCAATATTTCTACGCGCGTTCCCATTACCTATAATATTCTTCATACCCTTTAACCATTTTTTCTTTAAACCTGCGAACTGCTTAGCAGTCAAAATTTTATTTCTGCGAAGAGCTTCATTAGCAGCTGCTTGTCTCCATTTATTTTTCATATTATTAGGGACTCCGGTGACGTTTACATTTTTCATCACGTAATTTCTTTCAAGGTTGCGCTTTCTCTGCATTTTCCATCGTGAGACCATATCCTTCTTGATTCTGTTAACGACCATCTTTTTTGGTACACCAAGTGCCTTATTTTTATCATTGGAATTAACTCTAGATGCAGCATTCTTGATGTTTCTAACGTCTTGAGTGAGGTTAGGTTTGTATCGGTTCATCCATGCCTTACCGTACTGCTTCTCAAGGTCCTTACGAATAGAATTGTCGTCTAATCCGACCCTCTTTACCCTCTCTTTCATCTTTTCAGTTTGAACCTGTGCTTTCTTTTCCTTCTGTACATTCCTCTTTGTAGGCTTGGGTGGAGGAGGAGGTTTGGGCTTTGCAAGATTATTACGACTCTTCTCAATCTGTTTACAAAGGGCATCCTTCGTCTGCTTACCCGATGTATTTATTTTAAGTAATGCAGCAAACTGTTTGATTTCAGTTAATGTCTTATCGCGACACAGTTTACCACCAACGCGAAATGTGCTACCAGTACCAGATAATTTAACGTTCTTGTTTTTGTTGGTATTTTTTACAGTAACGTTTTTAGTCTTAGATTTGGCCTTTATAGCAGCACAAATTTCATCCTTACGCATGTCTCGGGTGGTGGGACCATTTTTAATTCTAAAACTGAGAATACCCATTTTACGTGCAAGAGTTTTGAGTTCATCTCTAGACATACGATCACACTTCTTTCCATCAATCTTGAGTGCGTTGATTTGGTTGTTTGTTAAAGGTGCTTTGCGTTTTACTACAGGTTTGGTCTTTTTAGGAGGAGAAACCTTTTTAGTCTTACGCTTAGCCTTTGTCTTGCGTTTGGTGTTGTCTATTTTAACATCTCCATCTCTATAAAATTCACGGATTAATGGAGTTACAGCTTTGTATGCATTTTCCATTATAGCGGGTGACTTGACACCTATGATTTGTACGGTACCAGACTTACTAATGTTGAGTGTGTACCCTTTCATGGTGACATAGAGCATAGGTGAAAGTTCTGGTTCATAAGTGGTAGATCCGTATTTCGAAAATTTCATTTGCATACGAGTGAGATTTGTGAATATCCCGTTTATACTAAACTGACCACTGAGATTGTTATACTCGATTGGACTGTAAAGGAATGGTTCTTTTTGTGTGTAATTATCTACGATAAATCGACGAATGAGTTCAGGTTGGTTTGTAATGTTTGTACCAACAAATCCATTACGGAAAAGTATTTTACCATTCCTATAAATATTGCAGAGTCCACCTTGACTATTCACACCATCCGAAACGGTCACCATAATTTGTACACTGGCGAAAGGTTTGTTAATACTCCCTTTGGGACCACCTTCTTTGGTGTGAGAAAACCCCGTTTTAAACTGACCATAAATACCCTTTATCTCTTTCGTGTCTATATAAAGACCCTGACCGATAGGTGTTTTACCAAGTGGTTTTTTCATCAGAATTGGTAAAAGGTCTAAACGAACTTCTTTACCAAATGATTTATTAATAGTACCAACGAACAATCCGGGTTTCAGTGGGGAGATCTCTAGATCAGTGAGGGCACTAAATTCATTGATTGTATTTGGGTTCATCTCAGCGAGACCCTTTTCAAACGCGGCTTCGTTTATGGGATTGAGATTCATGTTGTCAAATTCACTCGTATTTATGGGTTCTCTTAATGCATTATTTACTAATTTGTCTATATTAATGTCCGCAAATTCATTTTCCAAAGGAGAATTGTTAGCGAAACGACTCCGTCTAGGAGGGAGAGCTCGTGGACCTGGGAGGGGTCGCTGGGGTCTCTGGGGTCTCTGGATTAATTCGGGTCTGAGAGGTTCACGAAAACCCGCAGCCCTCATACGAGCTTCACGATCTTGCTCTCTCTGTTTTCTAAACATATCAGCTTCAAGTTCTTGAGCGAAGTTATTGTTTGAGTTAGAGTCTGAGCTTTGTACATCGACACCAGATTGCCTGACAAATTCTTTGACCGACTGGCTCATATTACTATTTGTAAGGATTTTTTTTAATGATTATTGCCTGTCATCAACTGATCTTCAATCAAGTCCATACCAAATATAACTGGTTGGATGGGGTATTGCCTGCCTCTATACGAGACAGATTCATTCCTAACCTCGATATCATAAGAACTGAATGGTCCCACGTAGAAGTCTTCATGAAACTTATGCTGACCCAAATTGTTGTTTTTGCAGTGTGTATTAAACGCAGCCACAAACAAGTTCTGGGGCACATACTGATCCTTACCCTTGTCGACAATTGTGGATTCCAGAAAGTGAATCAGAGAGTTTGCAACCTTCGCAACCTGCATCTTGATAATTTCAAAGTATTTCGGTACGACATCCCAAATATCTTCATCACCATATTTGTTCCTGTAATCTATATAAGCCCTAATACATTTATGTAAAATGTTGGGTAGTTCATGTTTAAGTTTTTCGTCTAGGCGGGGATCTGCGTGTCTTACTTGTTTGCTGAAGTTCCATGGTAAAATACGGCGTAGAACAGAACCCGAATTATCTTTCCATCCTGGGACTTCATTACCACCAAGAACTCCTGGGACCTTCCACTCTGGTATCTCTTCGGCTGGTTTATTCTTAACTGCAACAGATACGTTTTCACCTGAAACGAGAGACTGAAACTCGGCCTGTTCTAAAGCGAGATCACCCTTCACCTCTGGTGCGATAAACATGAATGCATCTTTGATTGAAGAAAGACCAAACTTCTTCTCGATATTGTTCGATAGGGTTCGTACATCCTGGTTTTCATAGAAATTCTTGAAAACCTTAGTAATTAACGTAGATTTACCCGATTTAGCGATACCCTTGAAGAATGGGATAATTTGCCACGAATCCAGTTCTCCAACATTATAACAGAGACGACCACCCATAACATACGCCCAGTTGCAGACTTCCTCTTCAAACTTCTGATACTGTAAAACTTTGTCAAAGTTTGGTGTTGGAATGTCTTGCCACCTTTCTAGATCCGGAAATTCATTGAATTCCTGATCAAAGTATTTGCAAGAAATAACAGTTGGATCTAATACAGCAAAGTCATTGCTATCATACGGGTAGAATTTACACTTGTAAAAACCTTCCTCGGGGTCATTTGGATTAGTGGGTTCCCACTCCTTACCTACAAATACACCATTCTTAAAAGACCAAACATGACGCCTCTTCTCAATATCCGGAAACTGATTGTCATTGCATTTAGAAATATTGTCGATAACTTCCCTGAAAATACTCCCCTTACTCGTAAAGTTTTTCCACATCTCAAAATTGTCATCTTTGTTGGCTAATGAATACACGAATTTCTCGATAGTCATTTTTGGTTCCCACGCCCTTGTATTGTATCCTTCCTCCGTTTTGTGTTCTTCACAACACTGACCCTTATATCTACGGTATTTGGCTTTTTCAAGTTCAGCAAGAGTGAAAATAAGACATTTTTGGAGGGGTATAGAATTATCTAAATCATCATCACACATAGTTGAGGCATCAAAAAAGGAGTTTGTCTGTGGCAATGCAGTTGGATTTGCAATACGTTCATACGCAGTATAGTGTCGACGTATGTTATCATATCCATCTTTGAGTTGCTTTAGGACATTATGAATTCGCATAACTAGAGTGGTTCCCTCATCATCTTCTTTCGTTTGAAGATTGAGAGCTTTCACTCTACCTTTTAAATCTACCAGGAAGCGTCGTTGCTTCTCACGAATACCCTTAACAGCTAGGATGTCGATTCTACCTACAATTGGGTTGTTGTTCTCATCATAATTACCTTCGTGGATAAATTGCCTATATCCAAGTTCACGAGCATTTCTGAAATCTTCTGTCCTGAGATCCCAGTAATTCTCAAAATTGACGACAATATTTCTTAAGGCATCTTCATTCATCGACTGGATACTCTGTTTTTGAAGCTCTGCCAGCGCTTCGTAACGATTTGGTTCCTTGTCGATGAAGTGAGTAATGTCCATTTCTATTATTAAGAATTTTCTCTCTAATTAATTTTTCAACTCACTCAAAATTTTGATGAGTATTTTATTTTGCATTTGAAGTTGCTGAGTGATACTCACCAGAGCAGTGCATACAGTGTCACCATCTTCAGTGGCGAGTAGTGAAGTCATCAAGGTCGCGACATCGACACCATCATCTTCAAACATCTCATCATCTTCATCCCCCATTTCATCCAATTCATCAACTTCATCCTCAGTCATAGAAATTTCCTCGACAGTATCAGACTCTGTCTCATACTCAGATTCGGGTAGGGGTACGGGTACGATTTCACCCTCCTCAATTTCTTCAGGCTGTTTTGACATTTGATTTAGACTAAGAAAAATTGGATCGCGAAATTTCGCACATTTACCCAAAATTATTTTCTCTGCCTATAGTACAACAACTCTCAAAATGGCTGGCGGTCTTATGCAACTCGTCGCTTACGGTGCCCAGGATGTCTACCTTACCGGTAACCCTGAGGTAACTTTCTTCCAGGCCAAATACAAGCGCCACACTAACTTCGCGATGGAGAACATCGAGCAGACCGTTAACGGTACTGCCGCCAACTCCGGCCGCGTCTCCGTCACCGTTGCCCGTAACGGTGATCTCGTCGGTGACATGTACATCGAGCTTGAGTCCGATGAGGCGACTACTATCACCACTGCCGCGGCTGATTGCAACTGGGTTGCCGAGCGTGCGGTTAACAACGTAGAATTATCAATTGGGGGACAGCGCATTGACAAGCACTACCAGAAGTGGTGGCGCATGTACTCCGAGCTCTACCTCGATGAGTCCAAGAAGGCCACTTGGGGTAAGATGACCACTGCGGGTGACGGCAAGACTGTCTACCTCCCCCTTATTTTCTTCTTTAACAGGAATCCTGGACTTGCCCTCCCACTAATTGCTCTGCAGTACCATGAGGTGCGCATCGATTTCGATTTAGCGTCTAACTTCACCACCTACCTCAACGCGTCTGTCTTCAAGGTCTGGGCCAACTACGTGTACCTTGACACCGAGGAGCGTCGCCGATTCGCCCAGAAGGGTCACGAGTACCTCATTGAGCAGGTTCAGCACACCGGCACTGACACTGTTACCGCTGATGGTGGTACCAAGCAGGTCCGCCTCTCGTACAATCACCCAGTCAAGGAACTTGTGTGGTGCTTCTCCAACACCCAGACCAACAACGGTATGTGGAACTTCACCACCGCGTCTACCGATGCCAACATCAAGCTCGACTCCAACCAGAACTCCCTCGAGGGCTCTAACTGTTTCGTTACCACCGCCACCGCTGGTACCCCTATGGTTAAGGTTGGTGCCATTGGCGGTTCGTCCATCTTCACTGAGGAGGCCGTCGGTCCCCTCGCCACCTTCAAGCTCATCCTCAACGGTCAGGACCGTTTCAAGGAGCAGAAGGGCAAGTACTTCAACCAGGTCCAGCCCTACAACCACCACACCGGCTGCCCCTACCCCGGTATCTACTCGTACTCTTTCGCGCTCAAGCCCGAGGAGCACCAGCCTACCGGCACCTGCAACTTCTCGCGCATCGACAACGCGCAGGTCCAGGTTGTCACCGCGGGTACCACCAACAACGCGATCTCCATGCACATGTTCGCCACTAACTACAACGTCCTCCGCATCCAGTCTGGTATGGGTGGCCTTGCCTTCTCCAACTAAATGCCCATACGCGGTATTTTAGTAAATAATTAAAAAACAAAACTCATTTTTAAAATGCACAGTACCAATGCTGTTTAAAAATGATTTAGTGTGTGTCCATGAAGAATACAGGGTCCTCTAGGGAACCAAATGAGGGTGAAGGTGTTGTTATAGGTGTATCATAGCCTCGTTGATTTATGATATTAGAATTTGTCTCAGTGTTAATTTTTTGTTTTAGTTTCACACGCTCATCATTTAATTCTATAATTCGTCGAGCATTAACGACGAAGGTGTTGTTATAAAAACCCCTGGAATGTAATTGGCGATTCATGTCCCTAAATTGCCATATACCGTGGTTCACATTCTTCAATTCTTCTCTATATGAGCTTTTCATTTCGTAGGGTGCGATAAGGTCATATTCCTTTTGTAAATGTTTTTTAGATTCCTCACAACTTAAATTTTCCATTTTGAGTTCTAAGATTGTAATCTTATCAATGAGATCTGCATTTGAGATCTCTATTTTCATTTGTGTACCCATACAACCAAATCTCTAACTTTAAGATAAGCCTCTCATTATAGATAATGTTCAAGAAAGTGTTTGAACTTTTTATTAAAGTGGATAAACCTCTATTGGGACGTTGGAATTTGAAGTCGTGTAACGAAATTTCAACATCCATCAATTCTATCTATCAGAACAGGGATCATTGTGGTGATACGATATGTAAAACACCAAAGAAGGCTTCGGAGTACTCCTCAAAAATGGACTTAGAAAATAAACCCAATACCTAATCATGTATGAGATATACACCGATGGGAGCAGTCTGGGAAATCCTGGACCTTCTGGCTGGGGTGTGGTCAGTGATAGTTTTAAGCTTAGTGCTGGACAGCCTAATTCAACAAATAATCGGATGGAGATGACAGCTATTTTGAGAGCTCTTGAAGAGTCTGTGAAGAGAGATATTCAAGAGGTGCGTATATTTACGGATAGTAACTACGTGAAACAAGGAATAAATTCATGGATTATAAAATGGAAACAGAATGGATGGATGACATCTGCGGGTGCACCCGTGAAAAATAAGGATTTGTGGATTGCTATCGATGAAACACGTAAAAAATTGAACGTAGTTGAATGGCGGTGGGTAAAAGCCCATAATGGCGACCCTAGAAATGAAGAAGCTGATAAATTAGCCAGGGAGAGTGCGAAAAATATATCCGCGTAAAATAGACCATGAGTGTTAAACAAGACGAACACTGTGAGTGGTGCGAAAAACAAGAAAAGTTGCTTATAAAATGGGCTGAAAAAGCGGCTGGTTACCGCTGGTTGCATAATCATGCACGCCTATTCTACAAGAAACAGAATGATTGGTTGTCTTATCCTAGTATAATTATAGCGAGTATAACGGGTGTCGGTGGTTTTGCCGTCCTAAATCCCAGTGGTAATGAAAATGTATCTCAAGATACCAAAAACAATATAATGGTCATTCAGTATTTCTTTGCCTTCCTAAATGTTTTGGGTGGTATACTCACATCTATCAGTAAATTTAGTCAGTCTCTACCTCTATCTGAGGCACACTCGGCTATGTGCGTACAATGGTCAAAGTTCTATAGGTCTATTGATATGGAAATATCACTCGATGTTAAACACCGCTCAGAAGTTGTTGAGTTTCTTATGAAGTCTAGGGAAGACTATGATAAGTTACTTGACGACGCACCAGATATACCGGCTATATCGATTCAAGCATTCATGGTTCAGTTTCCAGATAAAGAAAACAAACCGGATGTCTGTAATGGCCTCTCCATTGTAGTGAGTGATGATGCAGCGTCTGTAACCGGCTCTAGACGTGCAGTAAATAGATGGTTGGGAGCATTCCAAAATATAAATAGAAGAAGGAGTAAAGAGATGGATGAACTAGAACGTGTTGACTCTGTATAATTTTCTCAGGATATTATAAAATGATTGCAAAAGTTCTGACCATTTTGTTAATCACCTTGGTATACGGTCTCATCTATGCTTCTATTCATAAAGCCGATCCAACAGCGTTTGGATTTGAGGATGGACTTTTTGATCCTTTTTACTTCTCATTCACTACGATGTCGTCCGTGGGCTATGGTGACTATTCACCAAAGACCAGGATCGCTAAGGCTCTTGTCATGTCTCAGCAGACTATTCTCATCGTCGAGCTTATCAGTATTCTCGAGGACACAGTGCTCGGAGGAGGTGGTTCGAATGTTCTAAATCTTAATAAATTAGCTTAAAGTTGAAGTTCCTATCTAGTATGTGGGTGGTCCCACCGTTATACAAGTTGATTAGTAATATAATCAAGTTGCACCGTTCTTATAGCTCAGTTGGTTAGAGCGTGGTGCTTATAACGCCAAGGTCACGGGTTCGAGCCCCGTTTGGAACAGCTTTTAGAGTGGGTTATCCTCACTGTAAAAGTTGTGATTTTCATTTCTATTACTCATATATGACTCCCACACAAGTTGGGATTAAATTGAATGATACGACGTCTGCTAGTGAGTTAGATTCGTTTTTTACTCAAGTATGGTCTCAGGATAGACGTGTTAAGATTGTTTTAGATGCTACAGATTGTAGAAAGATTTCAGTAGGACGTATTCTTTCTATGAAAGGTGTGTTAGATGAACACAGATACAGTTCTAGAAAATATATAGACCATACGGTTGTCTTGGTCAATTCGGGATTTGCACGATTTATATTACGTATGGGTTTGGCGATCATTAAGACTGAGAGACCAGTTTACATTAGTACCCCCACTTCACATCATCGGGGGTAGCTTGAGGGTGGTGCCTCGAGATGAAGTTCTTCTCACCATGGTCACTGTGTCCAATGAGACTACCCTTGGATCTATCAATGAGCATGTACTTACGCAGATCCTTATAGTACACCCTAGCCCCCTTTTGAATAAGATCCTCGTGTTTCATGTCGATGTGATTGTCCATAGGGTAGAAATATTTGTTATATTTACGCATATTGTCAACATTTACAAGATAACACTTCGTACTCGATATCCATTTTACTTTTTCGAGATTTCCCTCGGTTTTATCAGGAAGTCTTGAGAGACAGTGGAAGAAACACATTTCAAAGTTATTTCCTTTTTCATCTATGACTTCTTGGATTTGATTGAAAAGTTGAGGAGATTTGATCACCACATTATCTTCAAAAATGACAGCATATTTGAGACCTTGATCAAAACACCTTTTGTAAAAATCCATGTGACCAACAAAACAACCAATCGCACCCAAATTGAAAAAGGTAATATTAGGTCTTTTCACCATGGGGTCATAGTGCATCTCTAGAGCCTTTTCAAAGTATTCAGGTTCCACAATATGTTCAAACTCTCGTGCAACTTTCACCTTTGAGGTGTTGGGACCATAAATAATTTCGAGTGGTTGTTCATCATCAAAATGTTTCAAGAAAGTCTGCTGACGAGTTTTTGCGTCCTTTACTGTGAGCATAAAGCATTTGTATTCATATTTTTCTGTCTTGTTTATTCCTGGTTTACGAAATGATTCTACAAGAATATATATCACTAACGAAAGTAGTATGACAAACAAAAACATACCTACTTAAACGGGAGAAAATATATATAATTAAGAATGAACGCCATAGATGTATGTGGTCTGTTGGGGTCAGCTTTCATCCTTGTCATGTTCATACCAGAAATTAACCATGTGTACAAACACCGTGATGCCAAAGCTATCAACTACAATTTTCTACACTTGAACTTGACTGCGAGTGTATTGTCTCTCATCTATTCATTCCACTACACTGTCATACCCATGATCATCACAAATATTGCCGCTGGTCTTTTCTGCTTCCTAATGTACTACTTCAAGTATATGTACGAGGTTAAAGAAGAGAAACAAATTACTGATATAGTAGCTGAGGCTCCGGCTCCTATGGTGTAGTTGGTCAACACTGTGGACTTTGAATCCACCACCCCAGGTTCAAGTCCTGGTGGGAGCTTGATTTATATGCGGGAGACTTATAAGACTGTTCACCTTAAGGGGCTCCTAGAACAAGCATATAAATCTTTTCCTCTCTTAGCTCAGTTGGTAGAGCAGTGGACTGTAGTTCCAAGGGTCACCTGTTCAAATCAGGTAGAGAGGACCATTCCTTCTTAGCTCAGTTGGTAGAGCGACAGGCTGTTAACCTGTAGGTCGTCGGTTCAAACCCGGCAGAAGGAGATTTTTATATAGTGTCATCCACTATATAAAAATCTCAGAGTATAGTAATAAAAACAAACATGGCGGCCATGCCCATGTTAGCCGGTGTTGGTCTTATGATGGTGTGTTGTTCATCTTCTAGTGCGGCAGCAATGATGATGGGTGGTGAAACTACAGAAGAAACCAAGCCTGCAGAAACTACCCCAGTGGTACCCACCCTCCCAAGTGGTCAGCATGTGAAGTTGGTGCACACTACTGCCCAGGATAATAGCGCGGAAGGTAATGTCGACGATAAAAATATGATTCTCAATCTCGCTGAGCTTGAGGTTTTTGCTAAGGATGGTACCACCAGCTTAGCAGCGGGTAAGACTGTGACCGGTAGTTCTCAATACTCAGCCACTCATGGATATCTTAATCTTGTAGATGGTAACATGACAAATTTTGCGCACACAAAGGGTCGTACCGCAGAGGAGATTGATTACCTCCAAGTTGATTTAGGTTCAGTCCAAGAGATTGAGAAGATTAAGATTACAAATCGCACTTCTTGCTGTCAAAAACGCGCTATTGGTGTCAAGGCTGTAATTCTTGGTGCGGATGGTACAACCGTAATTAAGGAGACACCCGCTATTACAACCAACGCTGCTACATACACTTTCACATTCCCCGGAACTGCCTGGGCTTAAAATAACTTAAAAACACAAATCTTATCAATAGTAATGACAACTATTGCTAATTTATTGATTTCACCAGTCGTATCCCTAAAGAAGAGATTCGGGCGTCGCGTGGCGTCATCCGCTCTAGATACTCCACCACCTCCGGTTGATACAACCAAGCAATGGAACTTTGGTAGTTACTGTTGGAAAGTTACAGTCAAGTCCAAAGATAGAGAAAGTGGTAAACTCGACAAAACCTTCATTGGATACAGTCAGAATATGAATATCGCAGAGAGAACCAAAGGTGCTTGTGATAGATTCAAGAAATCTGGAACAGTTTGTGGAGAACCAGAGCTGGCTATGAAAGGTGGTGAATGTGATGAAGTCATCTTCATGAAAAAGACTCCGGATGGACCACTTATCCCGGTTAGTGTCTCACCTTTTTAATCGCTGCTATATATAAGTATGAGTAATTTCATCAAGACAGGAAATCAAGTTGGTAAAGGGATTGCGACATTGAACATGGCAATGGCTGTGTGTATTGCAATGTCTCTATCCTCATGTGGTTCTTTTCTTCTTTTAAAAAAACGTAAACACTCTGAAATTGCTGAAGGAGTAGTTACACAATCAGAATGCACTTCACTCCCAGGTAAAGATGGAAAAGTCCTATATGCTTGTGAAATCGAATATGAATACACTGTAGGTGACAAAAAGTACACAAAAAATACAAATATGGAAAAATATAAAAGATATCGAGATGGTGACAAAGTAAAAATTTTCTATGATCCCTCAAATCCTGATGATAATGAAGTTGATGGAATCAATCAAAATATGATTGGTTTTGGTCTAATCGGTGGAGGGTTTTTCATTGTGATGATTGCCACTGTGGGGTACCTCATCGCAACAAAGATAAAGGGTGGTGGTACAGCCTTGACAGCTATGACTGCTTTATCAGCTTTTAGGAGGTAATTTAATTTTCTAAGTCAAATTAATGAAGCTAGTACTTTGCATCATATTAATTTATGTGGTCATTTCACTCTTTGAGTGGATAATACATAGATATGTAATGCATGGTAATCCAGATAGTCTCGGAGAAATACCAATCTTTGGTGGGATTTTATCTCAGACGGCTCGTGATCACTTAGAACATCACAAGCATGTGAATATAGATATGACATTGAAAAACAATGTCAAAACAAAGGGTGTATATTTTCCATGGATTACTACACTTGTTTTTATTTCACTTATTTATGTGTTTTTGAGGTGTTCGATACCTTTACCAATAGTGTTGGTTATTGTTTCTGTTTCAATTCACAATCTTTTATGGAACAATTGGCATACAAGATTTCATCAATATCAAAATAAAATAGGTGTACTAGACGGACTTCCTAAAATAAGTATCTTCCCACTTGGTCCCATATACAACTATTTATGGAAATATCACGCCATTCATCATTCACAAAAAGGTGAAAAGTATAACTTTAATATTATCTTACCAATGTTCGATCATATATTTGGAACATTAGGAACTGATTATTGTATAGATAATACAGAGTATTGCAAATCTAATCCTAGAGATAATAGATGTCGTCAAAAACAAAAATACTGCTTTACTGAAAAAGATATCAAAACTTAAAATTTGTCACTCAGTTTATCAGCACCTATATACACTGGTGGTGGTACAGCTATGACTGCTTTATCGGCTTTTAGGAGGTAATTTTTATATAAAGATATAGTATCAGATATAATAATGAGTCTTGAACTGAAACATCTTAAACAACATTATGAAACTATACGATCTGAATGTGATTCTCTTCCAACGAATTTTATTCATCCATCTGGACGAAAAAGGGGTGATTGGGAAGATTCTCCGATGCTTAAGGAAGTCATGGAAAGTTATGTGAGTGGTAAAAATGGATGGCTAAAAGGGTGGACCGATGAACCCGATGAGTGGTATGGGTGGCCACTTATATGGAAAGATCGCCCAGTTGTAGGAAATTGTAAATTATGTCCAAAAACATATGAAATTTTATCAAAGACTAAAGGTGTTCGTATAGCAGGATTTTCACTTATGAAAGGTGGAGCAAAACTACCCGTTCACACTGACAATGTTTCAGATACGTATGTTTTTACGTATCATTTAGGAATTAAATGCCCCGAGGGAAATATACTGTACACAAAAGACGGTCCAGTAGTTGAAGAAAACGGTAAACATATCATTTTTGATGCGAAATATGAACACTGGGCGGAAAACAAATCAGACGAAGACCGTATTATACTCCATATTGAGTACCATCGGTAGATACAATTTTAAAAGGTACATCCATTTTTCTTATATTTCTTAATTTCAATTTCTTCCCATATATATCATCATCAAAATTATGAATATGTACTTCACACATATTTTGTGGTCCTTTTAGTAATGTACCTTCACCATAATTTGTAGTACAAGAATAGAATCCATTTCCATTGATTTTATCTGGACATATTGAAAGATTTGCAGTTTTCCAATCGATTTTTTTTGAAATGCCCGCTCCCTTTACAACTTTACATGAATGTTCCCATGGTCCATTATCATGGTTTACTTTTACAATTATGAAAATAATTAGTAAAATTGTTGTGAGTAGGTACAACATATACTATAATGTAGTATTAAAATTTGTCACTCGGTTTATCAGCACCTATATACACTGGTGGTGCTTCAAGTATCTCAATCTCAAGCTTACCCTCTTGAGTCTGAGATGGTGTTACATATGCTATACGGCAGTCATTCGCTCTTAGTACAGGATTACCTGTTTGAACTGGAACAACAACTGGTTTACAAAGAAGAGCAAACATTTTAATATACAGTAATATTTATTTATCCATGTTCAAACCACGTATTTATAGTGTATCTAGAAGTACCGTCAATAAGATCAGTTGTACCATGCACATGTGTCCAATACGGTGGAAAAAGTATGGCGTCACCCGCCCCTACTTTCATTCTAAAATTATCAAACTCTGGGAAGTGTAGTTCACCCCCTTTGAAATTGTCATTAAGACCGAGTATAACTGAAAACATACGAATATGTTTCGAGCTTAGATTGGTATCACTGATTGGGCCATCTCTATGTAATGTAGTTTTTCCATAGATGTGTCTAAATTGAATTACATCTTTATTTATCACACTTTTTACACCAAAATATTTAGACATATAGTCACGAATATATTCTAATGCATTCATTGTAATACTTTCAATTTCATCTCTATTATTGAAATCTTTTAGATCACAACTGTTAGCTAATACATTATGATTATTGGAATATGTTTCTTTTATATGATGATGTTCATCTATCCCATCTCTTATCATTTTCAATTGTCGTTCGGAGAATAAATTTTTGAAAATGTATATTTTTGCCCCAATCCCATCAATCATAATTTCACCGGCAAATCTCATCGTCGTATATCAAAATAAAATTTTTCTTTTAAACTTCTTCAATTCCACCGATGTATTTAACATTTTTATTAATTTTACGTAATAAATTCTTGTTTTCTAGATACGCCATGTGCGTACCCATAGCGTAAACACAATCCCTCGTGATATTAATCGCTAGATATTGTGTGCTATTTTCAAAACAGATATCAGCTCTAGACTGTATACGATCAGGAGTGTCTATCATACAATCGAGTATAATATCTAATGGACCCATACTCCTAACAAGTGATTCTAAAGTATCTTCAGGATCTTTAGCCTTCATCGGAAGTATTGTGATTATTTGACGTGGTCTATCCATGTCAGTAATCATCGATTTTGCACTTTTATAATTAGTTGATATATGGAAATTGTCAATTTGTTTCAAATCGGCTCCTATTTTGATTCCTATTTTATGTAAAACACTCGGTAAAACGATTCCGATTGACATATTGTAATTCTATAATTATCATATATTTTAAGTTCGTTGTCTAACATCCACCCATCCTTGAATACTTACATCACTCTCTTCACACCAAGGATAAATATTATCCTCATCTCCTATGAAATTAAGGGCGCGTACACCATTTTCGATACACCTGTCACATATAGCCTTGTTATCATCAATGAGTAAACCTATATTAAGTGCGCGACATATATCCGCCTTGTGTATTTCATTCGGTGTATAACTGTTTGTAAGTATGACATCATCAAATATACCTGGAAAGTATGTATATATCCACGCTTCTGTTTCTTCTCGGGCAATATCTTGACGTCCGGTGAGTACATACATTTTATCATAACGCTTTTTAAGATTGAACATAGCTTTCTGAGATCCTTGGATAGGTGTGAGATCCATGAAGTCCTTGGATTGGTAAAATTCGTGAACCATTTTTTGTGAAGTTGGTTCATCTACTTCAAATATTTCGCGGTACACGTATCTATATTTGGGTTTACTCCATAATTTGTGAACTTGACGGTGGTGGTTTGCCATGGGAAATAGGAATTTTACTAAGACTTCATCGATATCAATTGCGACCCTGTTCATTTATTTATTACAAACATTATTCATAATCTCTAATCACAACACCCACGGGAAAACGTGGAACACCAATCGCGGTAAGGTTTTGAAAACGTACAGTCAGCATCTTTCCGATGTACTTCTTGTGGTTCTTGTAGTCCTCCTCACGTTGGATGATGGTACCCTCAGGTCTGACATTGAATTGCTGACCATCTTGGGTTTTACAGACCCAAACAACTGCGTCTGCGTCACGACCGTGACCAGTCTTGGCACCAGTGATTTCATATTCCTCGGTCTGGAAATCCTTGTGCTTGAGGAGATAGTTGCTTCGCTGACCAACCTCATAGACACTGAAGCGGTCACGGATCATGGTACCTTCATGTCCTTCTTCAACATGCTTCTTGTGCACATTGGGAAGATCCTTCTTGGATTTTACGAGTGTCGTTTTGACATATTCGTAATGAGGATTGTAGATATGAACCTTGACATACTCCCAGCGTTGCTCGAATGTCATCTGAAGCTTCTTCAAATCGAAGAAATCGAAGACGTGGAACTTGAGCTTCAGAGGGTCAGTCTTGAAGGTGCTTGTAAGTTCCTCAAAGTTGAGGTTAGGGTCAAAGGCTTCACCATCAACGTATTGACCTGGCTCAAGACCCTTACCAAGAACCTCGGTCCCAGGGATGATCTTTCCAGTTCTTGAGATGCCACCATCCTTGGAGACAAGTAGGCGAACACCATCAAGTTTGGGTTGAACGTAGAACGGCTCAGAGATGTATTTCTGGCGATCCTCCCACTTGTTGGCGAGCATAGGCAACACTTGGTTGCACTTGGTATGCTCATTGTTCCACATGGTTTGGGCTCTCTTGAGAGCCTTTTCATAACCAGTCTTGACGTTGGTTCGTGACTCAGAAAACTTGTCACTCCCCACGATACCAGAGATCTTCACGATATCCGCAGTTCCATCCTTCAAGTCTTCAACCTTGATGTCAATGTAGCGGTCGCGGTTGTGTTTGTCTTGTTTGATAAGGCGTTCCATTATAGGAGTAATTAATTTCTCAACTTTAAATAGATGTCTGGATTACCAGTTGTTAATTACGCTAGAATGGAACGACTTAGGCCTCCAGAAAGCACGACGTTGCCTTTAAATTTAAACACGTTTTGTATAATATTTATAATTCTATGTGTACTAGCTCTATATCGACGCTCGGTTACACTTACTCAAGAGCGTGGACGATTCCATACTTGAGACAGTCTTTTGGGGAGAGGTAAATATCTTTTTTCATAAGCTTATTTAGCTTTTTCTCAGGAATCTTGGTCTTTTCGAGATACATCTTCTTCAAATTTTTCATAAACTTATCCGTTGATTTCAGCTCATGTTTAAGTTCCTGAAAATTACCCCATAATTCTGTAGAAATTTGATGAATGAGGACGTATGCATTTTTCCCCATAAGTCTCTCAGAACCTCCAAGCAACATGAACGTCGCGGCACTGCAACAAGATCCCTGGGCGATGGTAACAATCTTTACACGAGATGATTCGAGAGTGTTCATCATTGTCATACCAGCAAAGATGTCTCCACCTTCACTCATGATATGAACCCTAATTAGGGGTTCGTACCCAAAGAGTTCAGCTTTCTTTTTAAGAAGTTCGATCTCCAATTTTTTAAATTTTTCAACGAAGTCAAGGGCATTTTCGCGATCGACATCAGCATAGAAGAGAATTTCGTTCCCAATAACCTTAACATATTCTTCAGTTTCAGGTTCTTCTTCCTTCGTAGACATTCTTTAGAGCCTTTTTTATTTTAGTTACTTCTCTTGATTTTAAGCCACTTCCAACAGCCAAATGATTAATGACGTCGAAGTCTTGAGGTGTGATTCCATATTCTACCAACTTACTTAGGTCTCCTTTCTCCGCATATTTCTTCAAAAGACATAATTCTTCAATCCCCAATCCCATTCTCGATTTTTTCTTAATTTCCTCGAATTTACCCTTTCTCATTTTGTAATTACCAAGTTTAGTCCAACAACTCCCAGGTCTAATTTTATCCTTCACGAGTGGTTCACCTAAACACTTCTTTGGTATCGTGAGGGCGTGTAACACAAAATAAGGCATGAGACTCCAATTACCATATTTGTATATATGATTGTCGTAGTAATCAGCTGTAGAAAATGATTCTGTAATTTTTAAAACATTTACACCATTCGAATTAATGTAATTCTCTTGAAAAATATCCCACATATGTCCATGTTCGTGTATACTATCATGGATAGGTATAGGATTAGGATCTGACAGTACTTCAGCAATAAATTCTTTAGGTGTTTTGAAAATATCCATTTCATCATATCCGTCGATATAAGTGAAAAAGTTTCGAATATTACCATTACATCTATACGCCGCATTCTCAGCCTTGGGACCCTTATCTTCTGTAAGTGTGAGTAATGTATCTGGTTTGTGTCTAGGGATAAACACGGTTTCAAAGTTTGGATACATACACATGTTTACAGAAGTCACCAATAATGAACCACGAGTCAGAGGGACACCATCCGAAACTTGTTCTATGATAGATTTAAACACCGGATCATAGTCTTCAATAAATACATGCTTTGTAGAAGGTTTAATAAATGTCAGAAACGGTGATTTACTTTTCAGATGATCGGTTCGTAGTTCAACATGATTTAAACCTTTCAATACTTCTTCGAGAATATACGATTTCCCAACACCATACCCCCCACATATGAATACATTCTTTCTTTCATCTAGATACTTACGAATGAGTTTGATCTGTTTCGTGTGAATTGTTGTCACGGTATTTATCTCTTCTTTTTTTTGCTCGATTACTTTAATGAAAGAGTCCATTGATGATCTTACTAATCAGGCCATAGATTTAGTGCTTGAAAATGACGCACTACATAAACGTATCGTAGAACCTTTAAAAAGGAAAATTTTACCATACGTTGCATGTGGAGTTCTTACCAATGTGGTTATGTTTATTCTTTTGGCGTACCTTGCTCGACGTCTGTCTCTTCTTCCTCTAACTCCTCAACTTCATCTAGATTAGATTCTTCACTGGCTTCACTTGGTGGTGGTGTATTTGATTTAGAAAGAAATTTACCTACACGTTCGAGAGGTGTATTTTTAGTTATAGCTTCAATTGGCTCAACAGTCTTGGGAAGTTTGAGAATTGGAATTGAACGCACATTAAGAATTTCGGGTTTTGTAAAAATATTATCGAGTGGATAATCTTTATCAAAATCTTTCATTATTTGTTTAGGGATTGATGGAGATTGTTCTAAGAGTCTGTCGTATTCAGTCTTGCAGTCTTCAACAAATTTCAAACCATCTTTCTTACGTTCATCACGTGATATCGCTAACATGAGTCGAATATTTCTAGATAATAGACCATGAGCTAACGCCGCAGTTCGGTGATTCTCCATTAATTCATTAATTTTTAAGAATTGCATAATCGTCGCGATGAGACCTGCAATTAAATTCAAACCACCTATAACCGATGGTGCAGCGGGTTGAATACTGGGGGGGAGTGTAGATTGTGCAAAGTTAGCTGTTCCTGTAATAGTCGAAAGTACAATGACGGGTAAGGTAAATTTCATACTCAGGTCTTTATAGAGTAAATATGATCTATGATGCATAAACCTATAACACGCACAGGCCTCACCCCATTGTCGTAATATAATTTCGTGCTGATCATTCCATACAATTTTTTCTTTTACCATTGTATATAGTAAATGAATATAATTTTTGCACTACATGTTATTTTTTTACTCATGATTTTGATAGTACCTTTTACAAATAATCGTAGAAATCTTGAGTTTTACTCGATGGTTATACCATTCATTTTTTATCATTGGTCAGTGAACGATGATACATGTGCATTAACCCAAGCGGAGATTGCAATGACTGGTAAATCGAAGGATGAAACTTTTATGGGCAGGTTAGTGGGTCCAATTTACAAAATGGAGGAGAATGATGTAAATAAGATGACGAAGACTATGTTTTTCGCACTTTGGGCATTTGTTCAGTATAGATTGGGTGTTTTCGACACGTTCTTTGATGAACTGAAGGTAACACTCAAAGGTAAAACTACTTCTTCTTGACGAGTTCTTGAACTTGTTTCATAAAATTACGATTCCTTTGAATCCTGGGGTCAGCAGCAATTAAACGAAGAAGAGCTGCTGTAGGTATAACAGGTTTGTTACCATTGGATTTAGGAGTCTTTTTTAATTTCGTCTTTGCGTTCTGGAGTTGTTTAGCTGTTGGCATATACTATACCTTAGGAAAATATCTAAACTTGTCGAATATATGAGTTGTAACTTTGAAGTTAAAATACACAATCATACAGAGAGCATCCGCTATATCATGTTTTCTTTCATATGGAATCTCGTCATCTAGATATTTTTCAGCTATTAGTACGGTTCTCTCTTTTCGCTCTTCATAATCCAAGTGTCTCATACCAAAATGCATATGCATGCTCACAGGTGAAATTAAAGTAACTTTATCTTTGAACATGTAGTTTAATAGAATTTCAATATTTGTGAATCCCCCGGGTGGTTGTCTCTCTATAAGTATTTTATCCGCTGAATCAAATATATCTTGGTGATCTTCAACAAATAAAGGGATGAGGTCAACAAAGTCATTTGTGTGTATATACTTATAGTCCTCGAGACTTACCTTTTTCATGTACTTCACATCAATTTTTGGGCTATCTTCAAACTCGGCAGACACCAAACCCATATTATGGTATCCTATATCGATCGCCAAGACCTTCATGTCTTTATGTAAAAGATTTTCCTTAACTATAGTTTACACTAAATGGAAGTTCATTTGACGTATCTACAAATTTGAATGCAAATGAAATGCGAGTTAAACCAGGTATTAAAGGTGCATAAGCTTGGTGTGGTATATACCCTTTGAATAGTACAGCTCTTTTCGTGAACGGTTCAATCCTAGTAATTTCTTTAGTGTTCAATTCTAAGTCTCCACCAGCCTTATCATAGTTTTCAGGTGTAATATCACCTATATATATTAAAAGTGTATAGTGATTCGATTTGGGATTATCTATGTGTAATGTCACGTCTTGACCAAGTACTTGACGATTTAAATAGACTCGTTCCAATTTAAAATTTGTATTCGTACATTTATCTAGTCTGTTTTTAATTTTCAAAATGAATTTTGTTGCAGAAGGTATAAGACTTTCCACATCAAACGCCCAATCCCTATCATGCCTCAAATCAACTAGAATTTTTTTATAGGCATTATCTACTGGAAAGAAATACCACTGTCGGTTTATTGATGGATTACTTTCATCATATATTTCACCATTTATGTTGAGTGATTCTTCACCAGTGAATTGTCTAGCCTCCTCTAGTTCCTCATCGTTGATGAAATTCTCAAAAATGGTTATGTCCTTCATACATTTTATCTCAAACATTTTCCTTAAGTATAGTATATGAAGAACAAGCAAAAAACTCAATTATTGCTATTGACGGTTGTCGTACTTGTCGCGGCTGTAGGCTACATGTTCTACAACCCCCAAGTTGTCGAGGTCCCAGTAGAAGTAGCTGTTCCAGTGCCTGTTCGACCAGTACCCACTCGTCGTGGTCACACCCAAGAACCTGAATTTAGGGGTCCACCCATCAAACAATACAAGCCTGGTCACATGCAACAGATGGGTTTAATCACGAATGGTGATGAGACTCTCCCTCTCTATGGTAAGGAGGTACGTGGTCGCCGTGATCGCTACAATTACTACACCACCACCGGAGGTGAAAACTTATACCCAGTATCAGTTTCCCACAACGCACGTGATTGTATGGAAGACATTGGGTGCCAAGAGCTATATGGGAATGAAACAGTCACCGTAATGGGAAAGACTGGTTCATTCACTGTAAATATGTACAGGACTGATGATTTTTTCTAATTTAACGTTTTTGTATATCTTTTGCGACAGTAGTTGTTGAAGATATGCAAGACAAACAACAACAAGCTGCCATCAACCCAGTTTGTGGTACTAGGGGCATCTGTAAAATGGTTGTGGTGCCACTACCTGTAATAAGTATACATATGATTAGGCATATGAGAGCCCCAATATGCATAGGTTCATCACTTGAATGTATCATCTACTATAAATAACGATTTTTATTGCTCAGCTGGAGTCTCCTGACTCTTTTTGACACGTTTCTGTACGTCATTTATAAGTGAACTTGTTTGACTGGAAGAACAGCATGCTGAAAGAGCACAAGCTGCTAATATAGGTGGTGATTTTACGGGTATCTTCATCATACCCATAAGGCCCATCACTGAACAAAGCAAGCATGCAATTGTGAAACCTAATTGGGTATTACCCATTGGTTCACCCGATGTTGACATGAGAGCTCCTAACATCTTTACTATAGCTCAACAAAAATTATTTCGTAAATTAGAAATCATATCATATTCTCTAGTTAGAAATCCACTATTTCTACTAAGTTTTACCTTTGCCCTTAATAATTCAACTACTGTGTCCTCATCGAGATGTTTAAGAAAATCCACCTTCGCCTCGATATCGTCAAGTTGATGAGATTCTTTTTTCCCCTGTACATACGGCCACGTATGTTTTCGTAATGACGCAAGTTCTTCTTCAAGTTTTCTAATTCTTGGAAGAAGTACCTTGCTAATCATAATTTTTAATTCAAATACATCAGTCATCTTACCCTAGGTGCGTTTTTTATCTTTATACACAATAAGATGTCACTCCCACAAGGTAAGCGTGAATTTATAAGAAAGTTAGTAGCGGGTTTAGATAATTTAATGGAAATTACACAAATTGCAAATCAAATTGGGATTAGCCCAAGAAACGAAATAGAAGAATTTATAAAAAAACAATTTCTTGTTCAAACTGATACGGGTGAATATAGTGTAAACAAGGTCGCATTCCGTATGGGTGTCCAGGTCCTAGATTTTGATATATTATCCAAAGTGTTGATGCATCTAGACAAACTAAAAATTAAACTTAAAAATGTATTTGATAGGGCGAATCTAAACCCACTCTATTTCGGTCAAGAAGGTATGTTATACGCCAGACTTATTGAGACGGGTGATCTGAAGACTTTTCTTGATCTGATTTTATATTGATACTACCATCATAAGTGACGGGCTTGAAGAAGTCATTGAATGGGCAACCTGGACACCTTCTATGACGTATAGCACAATCGAGCCTGTCAACCTTCTTCATACATGGTTTTTTTCGCGATCGATAGGTTCGTCGCCGTCTTCCAATGTTATGAAAACAAATTGGGCTTTGACCAACAGCCAACATATTAATAGAATTAAGAATGATAACTTTATATTATAATATCAACCAAGAGTATATGCAGTATCTTGAATTAAAAAACAAGGCCAAGAAGCAAGGTCTTCGGATCACCAAAACTGTCAAGGGTAAACGTGTGAAGCTCACAGCTAG
>JACKZZ010015323.1_pt1 | contig 40465 bp, 46 predicted proteins | sample 8027871 | NCBI WGS metagenome assembly JACKZZ01 (sample SAMN15724774, study PRJNA655200) | protist metagenome | isolation source: fluorescence activated cell sorting (FACS) single amplified genomes of... | place: USA: West Boothbay Harbor, Gulf of Maine | collected 2000-07-19
GGGATTGATCATATTCTCCACCTCCGCCAAAGCGGGTGGTCCATGGTCCGATCAGTACTGTGACATCTCACACGAGACTGTTATCACAAAAAATCAAGAAGGCGAGATTATAGATCAGGTCACGAAAGAGATCGTCAAGTGTGAGGACGGAGTCAAAGACTTCTTACACGGGGCCGGCATCGCAAAAAATTGTCAGTTCTTCACTTGGAAAATGCCGTACAAAGGCACAGTGATCGATCAGAGATCTATCGCTTGTGAGAAAATAGATGGAGGATGGGAAATTGTTCCGGGTTATCATTATATCAATTAGTTTATTATTCACGAGTGTGACCCATGCGGATTCCAACTCTTACGTGAAGGAAACAGAAGGAGCCTTTCTTAAATTTCCATCACCGACCACACTAGGAGAAAACGAGCTATGGAGTGCACCGAGCATGGCATGGAACCATATACAATATTTGAGATTCTCTCTGAGGAAAGAGGAAAAGAATCTTCATCAATCAGCAGTATATCATGCATTGAACAATACCAGAGATGGTGAAACTGTTTCTTGGTATAGTAAAAAAAGACTAGTGAAAGGCAATGTGAGAGTCATACACAGTTTCCGAACCTCAGACGGTTATTGCAGGGTGTATCAATCTTTGATTTTAGTAAACACAGTCAAAAGGCATATGACTAATAATGCCTGTAAAAATCCCACTGGAGTGTGGGCATTTCTAAAATAATATTATTAAGTTGTCCAAGGTCGTCCGTTTTGTAGTCCACCTGTGTTAGGATTGTCTACAAGATCACCTGTGTTGCTGGATGCATTATACCTAGTAGGTAATCTGGTTGCATCTAATACATTATTTGTTCTGTAATAAGGTTTTGTGGCATCAACAGACCCTGATATTGTTCCGTCATCCGCAACTGTTTTTCCTTGTCTTTTTGCCTCTGCGATGGCTAATTTGTTGTCCTGCCTAGTTCTTTTAAGTGTTTCGTGTGCTATTCCGTTTAGTGACATAAACATATTTACCAAAATAATCATTTGCGAATAATGCCTTGTTATTATATAATAGTATACAAGTAAATAAAGTCATATGTTTATCGCATTTTTAACATTGCTATCGGCACTATCTATATCAGGTGTAGCCATATTCTATTCCGTTATAGGATTGGCCACAATATTTCCTGGTGCGTTCTGGCCTGTTGTCATAATGGGTTCAGTGTTAGAGATTGGCAAACTAGTGACCGCATCATGGCTGTACCGTAATTGGAAAATGACAAAATGGTTGTTGAGGACCTACCTCACAATCGCTGTTGTGATACTGTCCCTGATAACATCAATGGGCATATTTGGGTTCCTGTCAAAGGCACACCTGGAACAGAACCTAGCAGAAGACACAGTCACGCAAAGAATTGAAATCATCACCAACAAGATCGCCTCGGAGAACACCTACATACAGCGACAAAAAGATATCATAACCAGAGCCGAAAATACACTAGGAAGAGTCACACAAAGTAACACTGGTGCACTAGACATCGAAATACAGAGTCTCAAAGACGCTGAAGACAAATTTAAAACATTATTAAAAGTAGAAACCGACACAGTCAAAGATTTAAATGACAGATTAAAAACACTAGACGGAGATGTCAGTGATGTTTTGACTTCGAATAAATCGTTCTTCAACGAGGAGAAGGCGGCGGCAGATTTGAAAGCATCACAGAAGTCAGAGCGAGCCCAAATAGCCAATAACATAGCGGACGCACAGGCAAGGATACAGATCCTTAAGGATGATTATGCTCGTTCAACTGCGGACATACAGAAACGTATTGATGGGTTGAGACAGAGCAATGTGACAGACAATTCCGGTGTGAACAAAGAGATAGAAAAAGCAGAGGCCAACATCCTGGCCGCACAGAACAGGATAGACGTATTAATACTGGAACGAGAACCCCTACAGAGCGACATGTTGAAACTGGAGGCGGAAGTTGGACCTGTCAAGTACATAGCCGCACTGGCGGTGGACTTTGGATGGACCGACAGTGTCAACACATCAGAAGCGGTGAGATGGGTGATCCTGATCATCATAGTTGTGTTTGATCCACTAGCGGTGTTGTTGCTGATAGCGGCCAACCAATCTCTGATTAGACGCTTTCCTGTGAAACTCGATCCACCGGAAGAGATAATCGACTTGGAAAAACCTGACTTAGATTCACCACCAGCACCCGCTAACAATAGCTCAGAAGATTCTACCATACAACAATGGAACACCATGATCGAAAAATTCAAACAACAGGAAGAAGCGGAAAGATTAAAACAAAACGAAAAACTAGAAAAAACTGTAGCGAACTGGAATGAAAAATTAGAACAATTTAATTCAAAACTAGAAAAACCGGAACCTAAACAAATAGAGATAATACCAGTAGAAAAAGATGATGAGACCATTTCTGAAAAGATAGAAGAACTAATGAAGGACGACATCAACGATGATGTCAGTGTCAAGTACGATGTAGGAAATGTTATAACGAATGAGCGAGACAGTGAAGCAACAGAGCAAGATGAAATAAAAACTTCTCCCATCGAAGCAGACGGGTTTAACGAGGACGAGATCAAATACGATTTAGAACAACCCACCAAAGAGTCATTGATAGAACACACACCCAAAGAGCCACTGACCGAGATTGTGTATGAACCAACTGACCTGCAGAAAAAAGAACCCAAAACAAGCAAGGGTGTTTTAGGAACAGTTATCACGGACAAAAAAGGTAAACCTGTTGTAAAAGATTTACCAAAAACAAAAATATTATCTGAGGACGAAAGGAAAGCACTGTTAAATAAGTTTCATGCAGTTCATGGAAATTTTGAAGATATGTCCGACGAAGAATTAAAAAAAGAAAGAGATGACAGCAACAGAGCCGCATTTTTACAAGCAGTTCCAGTCACACAGGATGATGAAAGAAATCATGCACCTATAACCACGAGCCGTAGAGCATTTTTCCAAGACTACGTGGATGACGTGTTGAGAGGCAATGTGACCGCAGACCAATTGCCGCCCGACATTGCAAGAACTGTGGCTTTGATATTAAGTGACTTCAACGATCCCCCAACCGTGCAACCACGTGGTGCTGGACAATCCGACATAGAAGTTCTGACCACAGAAGGATTGAAAGAAAAGTTTGCTCCCGAAGAAGCGACGGAGGAAAGGGATATCACAGAGGACGAGTTGGATAGGCTGATCGATGGGTTCGATGAACCAAGTGATGACCAAACAGAATTTGACATAATCATACAAGGTGGTAAAAAAATAAGAGTTCCTAAAAAGAAATATGTGCAAAACGAAGAACAGTCAGACATGACAGGATGGAACAAAATTAAAGAACTAGACATACCAGAACCGGAAAAAAATGAGATTGTTTTACCAGAGATGGAAAACACGGTCTCGGACGACAAGATAGAAGCAGTGGAAGAACCCGCAGAAACTATATTACCAGAACCGGTATTACCACAAGAGAAGATAAAAAAACACAAAGCAAAAATGGTAAGCGACAGCGAGTATCGCCAAAGAATTGAAGAGCGGATCAATAAAATGATAACTAAAATAGAGAACAAAGAACTCAAACTGAAAGATTTATCAGATGATGATAAAAACATGATTTTGAGAATAATGGATGAATAATATAATGAAATCAAAAACAAAATCTTCTAGCCAACCAACTTCCCCGCAACAGGTTACTTCGAACACTGCACAATCAAAAGAGATGCCAGCAATGGGAGAAAAACTGCGTAAGAAAATGGGACAGATAACCATAGTGACTCCACCTAGTTTTTTCACGAATCAAAATAAAAGTTTTTGTCTTATCAATCTCAGCAAACGTGACAAAGATAGTTTTGCAGATGCTGTCAACAAGCACATGCCAAAAGATGATATCACTCTTTACATATGGGACGACAATAATTTCAGCAGTCTAGATCCGTTCGGGAACGAGGACGATGCTGAATATGAAAAATATTTAGAAAGTTGGAAACCTAACCAAAAAGGCAGAGATTACACATGGTTGTTAAATGCTTGTCGTACTTCAACTGTCGTGGTCATGAACATGGACTATTCATCAAATCCTTTAAAGGTGTGGAGTGGATACATACTGACCCTAGCAAAAACATACTTCGTCAACAGCAACATCGACGAAGCAAAAAACTATGATGTTTTAAACAGAAATAGAATTTCCTCAATCCCAGAATTGTTCAAAAAAATACAACGAAACATAGACTCTAAATAATGTCAGAAGAAAATCTGGTCTGTTCATTTTGTAGTAAATCTAGAAAAGACGTTACCAAGATGATCGTAGGAGCATCCAAGGTCTCGATCTGTAATGAATGTGTGAATCTCTGTAATGAGATACTAGATGAGGACGTAAAAAAGAACAACGTAGAAAAGGTAAAAACAGGAAAGGGTGAATTACTGAATCCTGTTTCCATCAAAGAACACCTGGACCAATATGTTGTGGGACAGGAATATGCAAAAACTGTTTTGTCAGTCGCGGTGTCTAACCATTACAAAAGAATAATGATGCCACCGGAGAACTTTGACCTAGAAAAATCAAACGTATTAATGTTAGGGGCAACAGGATCCGGAAAGACCTTGTTGGCCAGAACTGTCGCGAAACATCTAAGTGTTCCATTCGCCATGGCGGATGCCACGACACTAACCGAATCTGGATATGTGGGTGACGACGTAGAAAATGTAATTTCAAAACTTTATCATGCATCAAACGGAGACAAGCATCTCACAGAGAAAGGCATAGTCTTCATAGATGAGATAGACAAGATCTGTAAGAAAAGCGAAAGCACGTCAATCACTAGAGATGTCTCGGGTGAAGGAGTACAACAAGGATTGTTAAAGATTGTGGAAGGAACGACTTGCAGAGTACCACCAGAAGGAGGACGTAAGCACCCTGATGCATCCATGATCGAAATTGACACAAAAAATATTCTATTCATAGTGGGAGGAGCGTTTGTTGACCTAGAAAGACAACTGGAAAAAAAATCAAATAGCATAGGTTTTACTACAAATTTAGAAACAACTTCGACCGAGGTTTCAGGACTATCAAATGTACAGCCTAAAGATCTAGTAAAATACGGATTGATCCCAGAATTTGTAGGGAGATTCTCTATGCTGTCTTACGTGAATCATTTGAGTGAGTTGCAGTTGATCCGTGTACTGACGGATCCCAGAGACAGCCTGCTCAAACAATACGAATACATGTTTAAATTAGACGACATAGAGTTAAAATTCAGCAAAAAAGCCAAATTCGCGATAGCCAAACAGGCCAAAGAACTAGGAACAAATGCTCGAGGACTGAGAAGCATACTGGACAAGGTACTATTACCATTCCAGTTCGATGCCCAAGAGATGTCTTCAAAAGGAGTCAAGAGTATAGAAATAACTGAAAACACGGTTGACAACCAAGCGGATCCTGTGTTATTGTTTAAAAATGAAAACAACAAAAAAACTATATCTAAATAACTACATCGATGCCACCATTTAATAAATTTGACAAAAGACAGCCTAGGGAAAAAGAATTCAAAGGCTATTATGTGGATGTCACACGAGCTGGTGGAGATGCTATCAAGGCCTATAGAAAATTAAAGAGAATGTACAAAGAGACGAATTACTTTGAAGAGATGAGGGACAGAGAATATTACCAAAAACCCAGTGAAGTCAAAAGAGAAACTCGAAAAAACAAGGCCAAGGTTCTACGTAAATTACAAAGAGAACGGGATGGCATTGCCCTTACCGGCAGAAAAAATCGTAGATAATAGTAGCAGATATCCCCCCCACCAAAAACATTTAAATAGTTGCACTTTATAGAGCAATCCAATAGGAATTTAAATGGCAACAGAAACGAAAAAGAGTTGGTTGAAGAGCAACATAGTGATGATCCCGGTCGTTGCTTCGATACTGGTTGGAACATTCACAGGTGTGAGATATGTGGTAACACTGACTGACACAATCAACGCAAACAAAATTGAAATAATGAACATGCAGAGAGACATGTCTGTGATAAGAGATTCAAACACTGATCTAAAACAGCGTCTGGCAAGGGCAGAAGGCACCTGGGAGATGGCAGAGAACCTGTACAGAGAACTGGCAGAGAAGGTGCGTGACATGGCATGGGACATCAAGGACCTTAGCAGGGAAGTAAACGGAAACTAGGATGCGATTACTGTTATCCATAGCATTACTAATGGCATTCACCACGATAGCGGAAGCACGTAATGAATACCTCAACAGTTACTCAAGTGCGTGTCAGTACGGTTCTGTTGACCTAAGCACCAGTTACTCACAGGACGATACAGACTACAGACACTACTCGCCAAGTAATGATTACGATAATTTTGGTGAACGAAAAGAATTAAGATTGAGTTTCAGGAAGTACCTTGGTGTAACTAAAAAGATGTGTGATGAACAAAATAAAGTATTACTAGAAAATGAGAATCTTAGACAGGAACTGGAGATGTTGAAGGTGTGCAACAAGTATGCAGACAGACCACTGCCGCCACAGTTCAGCACAGTAGAGAAACACTGCAAAGGACTGCGGGCGAGACCCATCAAGGAAAAAAGCGAGGATCCATTATGGGACGAGATGAAGATGGAATACCTTAAGGCCAACCCTGGAGCAGACGTTTACAATCCACCCAAAGACAGTTTGAAGATGCCACCCAAGGACTTCGACCTCCCTAAACCTACAAACTAATTTTACCAAACACACTCGTAATTTGACATATAATGCATATATGTTATAATAAATAAAGTTGAAGATTGCTTTAGATAGGATCTTCAATAACATTAACTCGCTTAAACTTAAAAGGAGGAAAGCACATGAAAAACAATCTATCTATTTTTAACAACCTAAGACCAATAACCGTAGGGTTCGATAATATGTTCGATCACTTTGAGCATATGATGGATGACGGATTCTTCAATGGATCAATCCAGAACTTCCCACCATACAACATAGTAAAGACTGGTGAGAATACCTATGACGTTGAACTTGCACTTGCAGGTTTTAACAAAAAAGACATCGAAGTTGAGTACAAAGAAAACATGCTCACAGTCAAATCCAAGAAGCAGGAAGAGACCAAAGACCCAGATGGTAATATCATACACAGGGGCATCTCAAAGAGAATGTTCTCAAAAGTGTTTACTATCGCCAACGATGTAGAAGTCAAAGGTGCAGAACTTAAAGATGGTCTGCTTAAAGTGAGCCTGGAAAGAATAATTCCAGATCACAAGAAAGCAAAGACCATCGACATCAAATAAAACAAGTAAAGGAAGGGGTGGTAAAACACCCCTCCACATTTGACAACAACTAGAATTATGCTATAATAAAGGATGACAATGACTATTTCAGAAGTAAAAACAGTTACTAAAGAAAAACTTAAGATCGATGAACCGACCATGTATGACGTTATTTTTTTAAATGACGAAGTTACTACCTTTGAGTTTGTCATGAAAGTTTTAAAACAAATCTTTAATAAAACAAACGACCAAGCACTGGCAGTGACGAAACACATACACGAAAACGGTAAAGGTATTGTAGGGACCTATCTCCATGAAATTGCAGAACAAAAAGGTATAGAAGCAACAGTACTGGCCAGAGACGAAGGATACCCTTTACAGGTTAAAGTACAAAAAAATATTTAATGTGTTTAAAAATTATTCAACACTAGTAGAAGACAATCAAAAAATTGTAGACTACTGTAAAAAACGACCACAGGCTAGTGTGGACGATCAAATGTTGAATGCCAGCATCGACATCGCTATCGCAAGGTTAAACACTGTTCTTTTACGATTAGTACAACATCCACTCGAAGCAGATGGCTGTCACGAGGAAGTTACAGAATGCCAATCTGCAATAAACAATTTTTATTATTATATTTTAAAAATGGATACATGGCCTACTGTTACACGTTGGTTCTGGCGATGGAATTTACACAGGATAGGAAAAAATAAAATACCAAAGATAAAAAAACTCTTACAAAAACTTAACAAGGATATATAATAAAAAGAAAGAAAAAATATGATTACCATATACGGAAAACCACAATGTCCATACTGTGACAAAGCAAAAAACCTTTGCGAACGTAAAGGGTACGATTACACATACAAAACACTGGGTAAAGATTATCAAATAGAGGAATTACTTGAAACTTTCCCGGGTGCTAAAACAGTACCTCAGATCATGATAGATGATGAGATAATAGGTGGATATTCAGAGTTAGAAGCCAAATTTAAAGATTGACGGCAAATTCAAATTACTATACAATATAGTATAAGTTCCTAAAAGCATAGTGGGAAAGTGACGTGAAATTCGTCCACATTACTTGATACGGTCATAGTCCGAATGCCACCTGGGAACGCAACAGAGCAAGGAGACTCACATGATTAGATTGACTCTAATGTTGATCTTGCTGTGGACTAATATTGTCCAGGCAAAGGACAAGGATTGCAAATGGGATGACGACACACCCTGCGTCACGATATATCCCAAGTATAAAACAAATTCAAATGCGTTAGGTGATAAGATCACACCCACACAAACAATTACAAAATCAGAAATACAAAAATACAATCTAATAGATCTGCCTAAAGTGTTAAACTATGTACAGGGATTAGATATAACACAGTCTGGACCAACAGGGCAACAGAGTTCTGTGTTCATGAGGGGGACCAATTCAAATCACACACTTGTATTGTTGAACGGAATACCCATAAACGACTACTCCACACCTACAGGTGCCCACGATGTCGGGCAGGACTTTATGTTCAATGTCATGCAGGTTGATGTATACAAGGGGTCAGCAGGTGCACATTGGGGAGCGGATGCAGTGGGCGGTGCTATAAACTTTAGAACCACAGTCGATTATGATAAGAAATTAAGTTTGGCAGGCAATGGCAATGATCAAACAATAAATGGAAATTACTACACCAAGTTGAATGACTTCGACATATCCGTATCAGCGGGGCAACACAAATCAGAAAATGTTTCTGCCTTGTCAGGTGCTAATGAAAAGGATGGCACCAACAACAAAACGATAGGTGTAAATGTTAGCAAGTGGTATGACCTTGTGCATTTTAGAACATCGTGGTTCGCAAGGAACACATTCTCAGACATCGACGGTCACAGTCTTGCCATACAGAATGACAAATGGGCAGACAACACTTTCTATGCTCTACAGACAGGATTGGATTATAAAAATTCTAGTTTAACTTTCCACACGCATGAGTATGACAGGGACTATGATGACGCCCACTACGAGAGTGAGAACTACACAATGACGGCCACACAACAATATGAAAAGTTTGGATTTGGATTTGACTACAAACACAACGAGTCTTTAACGGGACAGCATCATAATCTCGGATATTTTTACAATCTATCTTACAATGTATTTTCATATCAACACAGATTTGACGAAGAACATGAGACCTACAAGTTAGGGTTCTTTAAAGAACTGGAAGACGGATTAAGCATCAGTGGTAGCACGTCCACAAGTTACAAGGACAAGACCACGTGGACAGCCATAGAGTATGGTGAGACCCAGGAACTGACACTGACCAAGAACAATTTCTCCACAACGGTGTTCAAGAACGACATCAGTGATCTCAACACGGATGGCATAGAGTTCAGTTACGGTCCAAAGGACTTCAAGGTGTTCGCCAGCCACTTGAACAGCAAGAAAAAAGAAGTGGTACAATTAAGACGACCCAGTTGGACCCTTGGATTCATGCACAACCAAGACTTCAAAAACAATTTTTCTCTTACTACAAATTACAAGTACAAGGGCAAACACCTGGATGTACACAACTCCAATTGGTCGACCATATCCATGCCGGAGACACACCTGCTGGACCTCAACATCGGTTACAACTACCGCGGGGTAGAGTTTGGTTTCAGCCTGCTCAATCTGTTGGACGAACAGTTCGAATCACCACATGGATTCAGTCAAGAGGGCAGGAAATTAACACTAGGATTCAACAAATCGTTCTGATGTGTTATAAATACGTAGTATGAAACCGTGGTTTACTAAAGAAGCAGATATAATTAAGTTCCCAGAACCCGAAAAAAAGGTCATAGAACTGCCAAACGTGCAGAGCTACCCAGATTTCATCACAGGAGTCAAGGACCTACACAGACTAAAAGATTCAGGTGAGATATCACAAGACAGCCATGATAGGTTGTACCAGGATCTAATACACAAGTTCATGAGAAAAGAGTCAGCAGAAACTCCATGGTTCATAAGAGAAGCACCAGAAGGCATAATGTCACTTACCAAACAACTAAAAAATTTACCTGCCGACACAGATCCAGCGATACTTGACAAAATAAACGATTACATACAGTTGGCAATGGACAAGAAACAAGACCCCGAAGCAAACATTTATAAAAGAATATCCAGAAAAATAAAAGGTATCGAAGACTCAGATATGCAAAAGTATTATAAAATTGTTTCCAAGTTCATGATAGGCAATGGATTGAGCGGTAAACAGATAGATGCGATAGTGAGTGCTATAGATAGCAATAACTGTGTAAAATTAGACGAATTAAAAAAATCGCAGAACTCACTTGAAAATATTTTGTTCATGTATAAGGACAGTATCGAAACACAGAAATATTACAACGATTTACTGATGTATCAGCCTGCCTCTAGAATAGGTCCAGGTGAAATATTATTTGCAACACACAGCAAAGAACTAGTCAAAGGACAAAAAGGTGATTTGACTGTCATGGCAACCAATCAAGAGATAGAAGTAAAAGGCGGCATGTTCGCTGGTAGATTTAAGGATGACGATATACTACCTGCACCGGGATACACAGACAAAGCAAAACAATTTGAAACCAAGTACAAAGGTATCGTTAGAGCAGTGCCGAGTGGAATAGGATATGCGGCATTGATACAAGGAATGCAGGCAGATAAAACACAAGCGAATAACATCTACAAAGATTTTCAATTGATACTAAAAGATTTATTTCCAAACAATCCATACCAAAAACAAATCATACAGGCAGTTAAAAGTGGCGATGCCAAGAAAGCACAAAACCTACACGGCATGGCCAACCTAGCGGCATACTTTGGAGCAAAAGCGGGAGGTATGGGTATCTTGTTTATCAATGTCAGGGGCGGTACAGCAACCACTTCGTATGCGGAGAACTTAGAACAGTTATTGCAGGCATTCGAACTTAAAGTTGATACGGCATATCCTATCACACAGGTTCCGTTGAATCCGTTTCCTAAAATCGGCGTTACTGCTAAGAAACAATAATCCACATTATCAATTGCTTTATTGTTGCAATTCAATTAAAATAAGTATTTGTATATGTCTAGAAACATAGAAGGAAAATTTTTAGTTGCTCCGCCTCACATGAGAGATGATCGTTTTAAAAAAACGGTGATTTATCTTTGGAAACATGACATCACTGGTTCTGCAGGCATAATCATCAATAAACCACTAGACAGGCCTAACTGGAAAGATGTATGCAAGGAAGGAAATATATCTTCACTCGCTGGTGTTAATCCTACTATGTTTTGGGGAGGCCCTATTATGTCATCTGTGATCGGGTGCCTACATTCTACGGACTATGCTATTAATCAAACGAACACCAATTTATCAGACAACAACATCGGTTTCACAATGGACAAACAAATCATCAACGACATAGCGATGAACAAAGGACCAAAAAACTTTATAACAACAATGGGCATAGTTTCTTGGGATGTCGGTCAGTTAGATGAAGAACTTGATGCGTTGCCTCCCAGAAAGCAACTAGAATCATGGTTGATATTAGATTTCGATCCTAACTTGTTGTGGTCTGGCGATGACGCCGAGCTATGGAACTCATGTGTGAACAGTTCTATTTTTGAAAAGAGCAGGGATTACGTCTCAAAATTCATGAACGATTAATACGGAGAGCACATCGATTGAAGATGATGCCATAGTTTGTCATACTCCCAATTGACACCGTGTACTTCCAACAAGTATTTTTTTTGCAACGGCCACGATTCTGCCTCCATCTCGGCAGTACAATCAAATTTAGTTTTATTTTGATCTTGGACGTAGTGTATCAATTCGTGTATAAGAACACTTTTGTGCCACGCATTGTATTGATCAAATGTGTCGGGCAGATATATGATGTCTTCTTTGGTGTCATAGAACCCGTGTAATTGACTGTTTTGTATTCCTCTGCCTGCTGAATATTTCTCTTCCAATTTGTCTTGGCTCAGTAATATGATTGTTGGATGTTTAAGATCCACATTATAATCAGTGTTTGCTCCTATGAATATGAGCATGGCCGCTATCAATGACTTCATTTCAAAGCATATTTACCAAATTTTTAAGTCATTATGTAGTCGCTTAATATTATATGCATATACTTTAAATACACACGAGCGAGCGAAACACAACGGGGTCATATGTCGACATTTCAGGCAGGGCAAAAGAGTATCACACTCACTAGTGATATACTACTTCACGGAACATACGTGAGGCAGAGTAACGACCTGCACATCAAGAATGATGTTGATTCGGTTGTAATCAAGGATTATTTTGAACATACCCCACTGCTCACAACACCGTTCGGATCCACGATCACACCAGACCTTGTTTCAGCTCTAGCAATCTATGACAACGCACCTTTAGTCGCATTCAGCGATCCCCAAGCAATTGGACAGATCACTGTGTCTGAAGGCGTTGTCATGACGCAACGTGGGAACGCACAGATAGAATTAAAACAGGGAGACTTCATATATCTCAACGATGTGGTCGGATCCAAGTCCGGTGACGTGGGAATAACGTTCACTGACAATACGGCACTATCGGTTGAACAAGGTGCGAGAATGGTCATAGACGAATATCGATACACACCAGAAGGCACAAACAATACAATGAACGCCAACGTATTGAACGGAGGATTTTCTTTCGTCTCTGGAGACATAGCCAAAGGTGGCGATGATGTCATGACTGTGACCACACCTGTGTTGACAATAGGGGTCAGAGGAACACAAGTGGCCGGCAGGGCCAACACAGAAGGCGAGGAAAACGAGATCGTGCTACTGCCCAACAGCGATGGCTCAGTTGGTCAAGTCATGATCAAGAACCAATCCGGCGAAGTGCTACTGACAAAACCATACGAGGCCACTATTATTGCAAACGCATATGTACCACCAACAGTTCCTGTGATCCTGCCAAAGGCAGAAGTGCTCAAGAAATTTGCTAAAACTATCTCCACAACACGTAAGACGGAAGCCAAAGCAGAAGTGGAGAGGGAGACCGAAGAAGCCGCCAAGGAAAAGGCAGAAGCAGAAGCAGAGGCCGAAGAATTGGAAGAAGAGAAAGAACAACTAGAAGAAGAAAAAGAACAACTGGAAGAGGAAGCCGAGGAACTTGAAGAAAAATCTGAGGAACTGGAAGAGGAGGCAGAGGAACTTGAAGGAGAAGCCGAAGAGTTGGACGAGAAAGAAGAAAAGGTTTTAGAAGAAAAGGAAGAAAAACAAAAAGCCAAAGAACAAAAAGAGAAGGAAATTGAAGAACTAGAAGAACAACTGGAAGACATTCCTGTCGAGGAAAGAGAAATGATCGAACAGGAACTGCAACAGTTGGAACAAGAATTCATGGAGATCGAAGAAGAGGTACAACAGATCGAACAAGAAATTGAAGTGGTTGCTCAAGAGAAAGCGATCGTGGAACAGAAAGTGCAGGACATAGAAAAGGAGTTTGCTGAGATCAAAGAGGACTTCGCGGAGATAGAGGCCAAGGTGGAGTTTGTGGAGAAAGAAGTTCTCCAGGTCATTGAAAAAGAATTAATTGTTGAACAAAAAGTTCTAGCAGTCGAGCAGAGATTTGAAGCCATTGTACAAAACTTTGAAAAATTCCAAGAACAGTTTGTGCAAGAGTTCGAAAACTTCATACCAGCAGACGAACTGCAACAGTTCATAGATGAATCACCACAGGACATGATGCTTGACGTACAAGAGAACGTCATGGAAGAATTCAATGAAGTGAACGAAGAACCACAAGACATCGTCGAAGAAGAACCCAAGGACATCTTCGCTGAGGAGAACGTGGAAGAGCAGATGCAGGAGTTGGAAAACAACGAAGAATTCCAAGAGTTAGAAGAAATGATTGAAGAAGACAACATGATGATTAACTTGGATAATGGAGAAATAGTTAATCCAGAAGACGGTCCAGGTTTCAATGAAGACAATGATGTGTTCAACGTCGATGAAGAGAACCAAGTCGATGACCAAGCAGTGGAACAATTAATACAGAAAGAAAAAGAAAAAGCACTGATGGAGGAGCCCATAGCACAGGAGATGGACGACTTCTTTCAAAAGGTGGATCCCGACAATGAAGTCATAGACCAGCAGGTTCAGGACATGGTGGTGGTCCAAGCTCAATACATAGATGAGTATTTCGACGGCGCCGGCGCAGGCGTCAACAATGCTGATGATTTTTATGCCCTAGAGGATGACGGTTATTGGGACGTCATAGACAACAACGAGGATGCCTATAACGATTCCATGGAGGCAGATGAAATCATGGATCAGTTCATATGGGACATGGCGGAGGAACAAGACATCAACGTGGCCCCATGGTTGGACATGCCCAACGCAGTCACAGTCAATGAAAATCTGGCAGTGAATGAGACCTTGGGCTACGTGTATGGATCAGATGCAAACAATGACCAACTGACGTTTTCGATATTTGATGATCCCACTGGCAAGTTGAAAATAGTAGGCAACAGGATAACATTGGACTCCGCTTTCTCAGTCACTGAGGACACGACCTACACGATACTGTTGAAGGTGCAAGATCCATATGGTGCGTCAGACATAGACTCATGGCAAGTGACTGTGGAGAACAATCACTCACCTGAGATATCCAACACCAGTGCAGTGTCACTGGCAGAGGACGTCAGCACAGGCACATCAGTGGCAACCGTATCTGCCTCGGACGCAGAGAGTGAAACAATCACATACGCAATCACGGCAGGCAACACAGGCAACGCATTCACAATCAACTCCAGCACAGGTGCGATAACGACTGCGGCGGCACTGGACTACGAGACCACAACCAGTTACAGTTTGACGGTCACTGCCACAGACGCATGGGGCAACGCAACCACAACCACACAGACCGTGAACGTCACGGACGTGAATGAGAACAATCCAACGTACACCTACAAACAGAACATCGGTGTACACTATCAGAATTCTGGAACCAATCAGAAGACCACAGGTAACACAGGTCCTGAGATACACATGAAATCGTTCGTGGAGGACGGATTGGGACACACGGCGACAACGATGAACAGTTTCACTTCCAGCACACTTGCACCACTTGATCTGATGTGGGTAACGGAAAGTTACAGCACAGCCAATCCTTTTAAAGATGCCATGGCGTCAGGCGGAGCCTTGAACGACTGGATATACGCAGGTGGCACACTGATATTCCATGACAGAAGTTATTCAGACAATGAAGTTTTAGGTAACACGAGTAGTGGTGTGAATAATTCTGGTCCGCAAGATCAAGATGACGTCACTTTCGCTGACCTCAACGGACTATTGGCCAACGGACCGGCTGGCACACTCGCCAACTCCACCTCGCTCGGTGGACGTGACGGAACACTGGACGGCGGTAGTTCTACCACCCATGGTAGAACACTAATCTCATCACTGCCCAACGATGCGATAGTGACCATATACGACGATGACCAGAACACCAACTACGCCACTGATTTCTGGTACGGCTACGGCTCGGGTCACGTGTACTACTCACACATACCGTTGGACTGCTACATAGGTGGTGGCTGTGACCCGGACAACAGCATTACTGTACCAACCATATGGGGCGAGGGTGGTGACGTCTATTCTGAGAACTTGCTCCACTACATGCTACAGAACACAGTGTTCACTGGCGCCGGCACACACAGATACAACGGCACTGCCAACTCGGACACAGACGACACAGTGATCGGTAACCACGACGCCAACGTGATATGGGGCGGACTTGGTGCGGACGACCTATTAGGGTTGGACGGTGCTGACACTTTCCTGTACACGGCGACCACAGAATCAGATGCCACCAACACAGACACAATCGAAGACTACACAGTGGGAAGCGACAAGATAGACATCAGTGCGATAACAAGCGGAGCAAGTATCTCAAGGACCTTGACCAACAGCACACTGTTCAAGATAGACCACAACAACGACGGCACATACGACATGCAGTTCACACTGGAGGACTACACAGGCACAGCGGACCAGGTAACAGTTATAACATAATAAATACTGGTAATACAATGAAAAATTTAATACACTACACACTGATAGCAATCATGTTCAACTGGAACATAGCCGTCTTTGCGGAAGACAGTGAAGGTTGCAAGTGGGAAGTGGTGGAAAGAACTGACTCTTACATTCAAGAAAAATGTGGAGAAAATCAAGTAAGAATAAGATCCATAGCACCTGAAGGATTGAATATTGTAACAGTTGATGCACCCAAGAACAAAAAACAAAATCCCATAAAGAAATTCAAAGACAAAGTCGAAGACACACCCAAATCTACAGCAAAAGTAGAGAAAATAGAGAAGATAGAAAAAGAGGTGATGGCCACAGAAGACAAAGTCAAACAACACATTGAGAAAAAACAACTGGCAGAAACACCCACAGTGGAGACACAGAAACCCATCATCAAAGAAGAGATAGCCAAAGTAGAACAAGAAAAGAAAGCAGATGAGAAACTGATAATCAAAGCCACTGAACAAGAATGGTCAGAGATCGATGCAGATCAAAAAATTACATGGATGCAGTTCCATGAATTGCTACCAAGACTGATCGTAGAAAACGAAAAGATCAAAGCGGCAGAACTGGATTATGAGGCGGCTGTTGAAGCATTGAAATCAGAGTACACAGCATACTATCCACAGGTAACAATATCCGTTGGCAACAATTGGGAAGACGACAGGACTCCAGCAAAAGGTACATATCCCAACAACACAATCACACACGATTCTAAACAGGGCATACAAAAATCAATCACAGTCACACAGATGATCTGGGACGCAGGCAGAACCACTGCCATGATAGACAAAGCCAAAGCAACTGCTCAACAGGCACACTATAGATTGGAACTTGTAAAAGAAGATGTTGTGATAGAGGCAATCAATGCTTGGTTAAATTTAATGAAAGCACACAACACACACGAAGCGAATAAAAAAATAGAAGCCAATGCTAAAGTTACATTGTCTATGACAATAGAAAAAGTCAAAAAAGGTGAAGGTTCTAAACTGGAACAGTTGCAGATAGAACAACAGTACAGAACATACCAAACACTGTCAATGACCAGCAGACTAGGACTAGACAGTGCCATACAGAGATTCCAGAACGTGTGGAGATGGAAACCACACAACATCGCAATCATGCCTAAGCCCATGCCAGATGCATTAGGATTAATTCCGGTACAAGGCACAGCAGTCAACAACAACACATCATTGCGTATAGCCAGCATGGACATCACTATCGCACAGGAACAATTAAATTTTGATAGAGCAGAATTTAAACCAAGAGTAGATGGCAAACTTTCTTACACAGAGAAGGACGGTGAACTGTCAGGTGGTTACGACACAGACAGTGCAAGGAAAGAGGAGTGGAGAGCGGACGTGACGATGACTTGGAAATTGTTCAACTTCAAGAACAAACACATGACCAACGCAGATCGTTCACGTTTGGGAGCCGCACAATTAAGACACGCTGATGTGTTGAGAACCACACAAGAACAGTTTGACAATGCATGGAACAACTATGTGTTGGTGGAAAAGAATCTTGCCACACTGAAAAGAACAGTTGAGATCAATCAAGAAATGTACAAACTTACACTGGCAGACTTCCAAGCAGGGAATTCTCCCATCATGGCAGTGTTCGGCATGAAGACTGCACACCTCATGAGTGAAGTGGCATATGCAAATGCACAGATTGATTGGCAGATTGCACGATACCAGTTGCACAAGGTGTTGGGTTTGGTTGATCCCATTTTAAAATAATTCCATTTAGTTAAATACACACATAATGAACAGTTTCTTAAGACACCTATTCCGCGACAAAACCACAGCCACAATGCTGTTGATCAGCAGTATGATCATAGCCATCTGTGCGTTGGCTCCGGCAATGTTCGTGATTATTGTGTTGAACAAGTATCTTGCATCAGGTGTGACATCCACGCTGATATCATTGGCTATTGGTGCTGTGTTGATGTTGGTGTTTGAATTTGCATTTAGACAGAACAGAGGTGCAATGATCAAACAGTTGAACATAAAGATATTCACTCCGCTGTTACAGGCATACGCAAAAAAAATCAAAGAGTCAAGTATCACAGGTGAACAGTTCAAAAAAATGGAGAGGGCAGGTGCCATCATCAAAGGAGCCACCAATTCCAGCATCACAGGATTCATACTGGATTGGCCTTTCGTGTTGGCTTTTTTAATTGTGTTGTTGTTGATAAATTGGACCGCGGCATTGATCACAGCAATCTTCATCGTCATTATGATACTGTTGACAACACAGAGATTGAATTTAAATCTCATGCAAGACAGCACAGCAAATTTAGAAATAATGTTGACCGGATTATTGACAGTGGTCATCATGTCAGTGGGTGCCACACAGATAATCGCAGGCACACTGGACGTGGGTCTGTTGATAGGTTCAAACATACTGGCGGCAAGAGCACTACAAGGTGCCAACAAATACGCCAAAGCAAGGGAGGCAATTAGAAGTCGTGATAGAGCAACAGCAGAAATTTTTGAATTCATCAAACAATAAGTTCTTTGTCTTACTGACAAGTTTGTTTGTTGTGTTCTTTGTGTGGATATCCATGGCCAAGGTTGATATAACTTCTGTGGCAAATGGATTGGTGGTGCCAGAGAGAAACATCACAAAGTTGGGCACAATGGTCACAGGCAAAATAACTGCTGTGAATTTCAAACAAGGCGACACAGTCAAAAAAGATGACATCATTGTCACAATAAATCCTGGAGTGGGCTATGAACCATATCACATCAGGGCAAACATAGACGGCAGGATACAACAACTCACATACAAAAATCCTGGCTCCGTGGTAAAACAAGGTGACCCTCTTGCAATACTGGTGCCATTGGATCAAAAAATGATCGTGTTGGGGCAACTACAAGTCAAGGACAGAGGTTATGTTGAAGTGGGCAACTTGGCAAAGATAAAATTAGCCAGTTCAGAAGCATTCACGTATCTGCCCATCAAAGCAAAATTGGTTTCAATATCGCCAGACGCAGTTCAATCAGACATGATGAGTTACTATGAACTGGAATTGGATCTAGATTCACAGGTGTTCGAGAACAAAGACATGCGATACAGATTGGTTCCTGGTGTGCAAGTACACATATTCATATTGACTGGACAACGCACAATATTGAGTTACATCACGACACCTTTCCACAACGGCATCAGCCAGGCACTACAGGAGAGATAGCATGAAAAAGAAAAAACCTAAATTAGATTTTGGACCAACAAAAGAAGAACATGGTTGGTTCTATTATGTTTGGAACTGGAAAACTTATGTGTTCTATGCGTTATTAATTGTTGGTTCAATATTTGGATTAATAGACCAAGGTATCACAGGCGCTCTTTCTGTTATAGGTATATTGTATGGACTTAAATTGTTAGGTAAATTATTTTAATGAAAATATTCACTAGCATTTGGATGGTTGTGGTGTTTGCATTATTGATGCTGACAGCAAAATATTTAGATGTTGCACCGGTAGAAACACTTAGGTTAAAGATATTTGATTTCTATCAAAAAATTGATCCTAGAACAGAAACCACCGAATCAATAGTCCTAGTGGAAGTAACCGAAGAAGATTTAAAAAAATACGGACAATGGCCATGGCCTAGAGATGTGATTGCTAATTTACACAAAAAAATTAACAGTCATGAACCAAAACTAATACAGTACAATATAATTTTTTCAGAACCCGACAGGCTTAACGAACTTAAACAACTAAAAGGTTTGCCATCAAACGACAAAGAACTTGCAATGGCAATATCGGAATCAAGCACCATCTTGATGTATAGCGTCAAGAACGATCCCACATCAACTCCTGTGGCGAAAGCCGGTATAAGATTACAAGGTGGCAAGGTAGATCATCTAGTTTACAACTTCGAGGGATTAGTAAGCAATGTCACTGAAATATTGCAATATGCAAAGGGAGCCGGGGTCAACATCATGGTTCCGAACATCGACGGCACGATAAGGCAAATTCCATTGTTCATCAACACCAGAGATTTAGGGTTGATACCAAACATCATCACTGACACTTTGAGAGCTCTAGCACAGAGCAAAATGATAAAAATATCTTCTAACGAGAAAGGCATAAAAAACATCAGTGTAAGCAGTGACGAGGTTGTAATAACAGATGAACACAGCAACATAAACATCAACTATGCACCACGTGACACTATAAAAACATATTCGGCTGGCGACTTGTTGGAGGATAACACGATAGACATAAAAAACAAGATAGTCATTGTGGGTCTCAATGCCGCTGGATTGGCCTATCTCAAAGACACGCCGTTAGGACTCATGACAGACGCACAAATATCAGCACAAGCACTCGATACTGTGCTTACCAAAACACAGTTACATAGAAATATCACAACACAACACATTGAAATATCTGCTGTTATATTGACGGCAATTCTCTTGATTGTAGCAATACCCAAGATAGGTATTACCAGCACTGTAGTGGCGTTTATGTCGCTTGTAGGTACCCTTATATGGGCGAGTTGGCATGCATACACGAGGCACAACTACCTGTTTGACGTTAGTTTTTTGGTAATATTCATTACCATCATTTGGGGACATTTGATATACAACAACTTCTCCACACAGTTCCGTTTGAGGCAACAGATCAAGAAACAGTTCGAACACTACCTGGATCCTGGCATGGTCAAGAAACTACAGAAGGATCCTTCACTGTTGAAACTGGGTGGTGAAACAAGAAACATGACATTCCTGTTCTGTGACATCAGAGGCTTCACTCCCATCAGTGAGAAATACAAAGGCAATCCTGAGGGACTGACCAAACTGATCAACAGATTCTTAACACGCATGACAGATGTTATAATTGCTAATGGTGGAACCATAGACAAGTTCATGGGCGACTGCATCATGGCATTCTGGAACGCACCCATCGAGGATGGCGAACACGAGGAACACGCGGTACAGGCCGCTATGGACATGCAGGAGGAACTGTCGAAACTGAACCAGCAGTTGGACGCGGAGGGACTTCCTACCATAGCGATAGGAATAGGAATAAACACGGGAGAAGCATTAGTGGGCAACATGGGATCAGAACAGAGATTCGATTATTCCGTGATAGGTGATGCGGTAAACTTGGCCGCACGTCTCGAGAGCTCGAGCAAGACACTTGGTAAAACATTAGTGATAGGTGAAGACACGGTCAAGGCCGCGAAACTGAGTTACAACTTTGAATACATAGATCAGATCACTGTCAAGGGCAAGACTGAATCTGTCAAAGTGTATACCACTAAAAATTAATTTTTCTTAGACAACCAGTCCTGGTCCTCGTCTGTTATCGGCCACATGTTATTGCATCCTCTGCCAGTGTTCTGGCCATTGTTCAGATTGTGATTCTTTTTTTACAGCAACGGCTTCCATAATTTCGGGTGTTTCATCCCAACAACAGTCGTCTCGAGAAACACATTTGCTTTCAACATAAACCTTTTGGCTCTTTTTTTTATCTGCGTACATCTTGTTTCCTTTTTGTAAATTAATGTTTGTAAATTTACTTATAGTAAACTTATACGGAAAAACCGAGAAATCCTAGTCATACGTTGTAAACGGAGTAAATCTTTTGTAAATTTAAATTTACAAGATTTACAAGATCCGGTGGCCGTCATTCGATTAAATACACACATAATGAGTTTTTGGAATCTAGTAACGGAACTTGGAATGCCCATAGCGGCCACGATTGGTCTGGGTGCGTTCATAATGGTTATCATAAAGTACATATTGGGATCAGTTGTCAGTAGCATTAATTTCATAGAGAGTGTCATAACACAACTGGACAACAGGGTCAAGACCATGAACAACGACATATTGAAAATTGATCAAGAGGTTTCGGAACAACTGGGATTGCCCGTGGACACTGACAGGATAGCAAGAGCTGACGGTAAAGTGGACGCAAGGAAAGACTAATGGACATAGTGACGCTAATAAATGATTACGGATTTCCTGTCGTGGCAGTTTTCTTCCTGGCCTATTTCATATGGTATCTCTACAACTACATCGTGAATCAGATCAAACCAAAACTCGGGTCAACCTCAGCAACACTGATCAAACTGATCGACAGGGTCAGACTGTTGGACAACGACCTTATAAGGCTACAGACCAAAGTACGCACTCTGCAGAAAAAGAAGAAGTAGTAGTTTAATTCATACAATTTCAATGTAAATACTTTTATGAAATGGTTATTAGTAATGATGCTCTGTTGGGGCACAGACTGTCAGACAATATACAAGCAGACATTCTACGACGATGAAATTGAATGCATGGAACAACTAGCAATCGTAAGTGAGAGTGCAAAAAAACAATTCCCTAATGCTAGTGGTCAGATCTGGTGTGTTACAGAAGAAGAATTCAAGAAATGGATGAAACCCACTTCAGGTGCTTAATCAATAAGGGTGTTTTTCACAGTTGTTTTTTTTGTAGTTAAATAATGGACTTACAAACAAACACAAAAAAAAGGTAGTTGAATGAACACACTTGTACATAAACATTTAATTGTTCGTGCCGAAGTAAACAACCCCCCGAAAGACGAGAGCAACGCCAAACAATTCCTAAAAGATCTCATAGAAGGCATTGGCATGAAAACATTGTTTGGTCCTGAGGCCAGATACGTGGACATGGTCGGTAACAGAGGATTGACCTGTTTCGCTATAATAGAAACTAGTCACATAGTGATGCACACATGGGATGAAAAATCTCCAGCAATGTTGCAACTGGATGTTTATACATGCGGACAGTTGAACACCAAGGTTGTTTTTGAATTTTTGAAACAGTTTGATCCCATCAAAATAGACTACAAATACCTAGACAGGGAAAACAATCTAAAAGAAATTCCAATAAAAGAGCATATTACCATACCTGTAGACACACTCCTGAGTGTTGACTAATTGACACATTTAAAAAATCTGCTATAATTTAACTATCAACGGAAAGGTTAGTTATGGACATTTGGGTGAATCCAAAAATAGAAAGCAATTTAAGAAAAGAGGGTTGGACCATTCCGGTCAGACCAGAAAACGGACCAGTATATTTTGATGATGAGAAAGTCGGATTCAGTGATGATTTCATTGGTCTAAGAATATACGATGCTAAAACAAAGGCAATAAAGTTTCTTGTAGACAACGAAGATCGATTGAGATTGTGTCTATGGAACGTGCCAGAAAATATTTAATAACATGACCACCCATGCAATGATAGACTTGGAGACTTTGTCTACCAATCCCAACGCCACCATACTTACTGTGGGCGGTGTGAAATTTGATCCACACACGACCGTAGAGCCAGCACAGGGCATGTACTTCCGTGTGGATGTTGATTCACAGACGGAGATGGGCAGGGACGTGATGCCGGAAACCCTAGACTGGTGGGGCAAACAGGATCCAGAAATCATGGAAGAAGCGTTAGGTGACAAGGACAGGATTTCTTTAGACGCAATGATCAAGACCATCAACAAGTGGAGTGTGGGTGTTGACGTGTTCTGGTGTCAAGGTCCGTTGTTCGACTATGCCATATTACAGAACCTATACACACAACTAGGACATCCACAACCATGGCAGTATTGGCAAATCAGAGATTCACGTACCTTGTTCAGTTTGGTACCGAGAGATCCCACCGAGAAAAGGACAGGTCTACACAATGCACTTGAAGATTGCTACTTCCAGGCGAGGAAAGCACAAAGGGTGTACAAACAGTTGGGAATAAAAAATGACAGATATTAAATGGTATAAAATTGAAGACCTTTACACCATTAATGAAAACAAAATCAAGCACAAGAAAGATCCTAAGACTAAATGGATAAAGTTGTCATGTGTTTACAAAATTCGTATTAAGTCAAAAGTCGTACACGTGGGTAGGTCAGACACCTGCAAGAAACACGGAGGTGCTGAAAAAGTTAGAAAAGCATTGGTAAATTTATTAGACGTGATAGATCACAATCCGTCAGTTACTTCAACAAAATATTGGCAAGAAATACGGTTGCGATCTGATCCAAAACCAAGTAATATTAAGATAGGAATAATCAAAACCGATGCCGTTGAAAAAACCTATCTACAAGAAACCATTTGAACCCATAGACAACTATGAGGAAAGCACTTGGATGGGCAACGATACTCCCATATTCGAGAACGAGTTCACTGGAGTTTTCAAGGACAAATACCCATGTGTTCCAGGACACACGTTGTTCATACCAAAACAAGACACACCAGAAGCCATAGGAGAATCTTATAAATTAGCATATTTCTGTGGTAGAGAATGGATCAAGGAAGGTAAGATGAAAGGGTTCAACGTAGGAATGAACATCAGTGAATGTGCCGGACAAACGATCATGTGGCCGCATATACATTTCATACCACGTCACGAAGGCGACTCCGAAAAGAAAGGTGGCATGAGACATGCACACCCAGGTGCTGATCATAAGGAGCACTACTAATGCCAAAGAAAACAAGAAGGATCAATCCAATATATATTTCACCCGACGGAGGGGAGACAGTGTATGAACAGTTACCAAACGGTGACCGAATATTAATTGAACAATCACAACTAGCCAAAGACCAAGAAACTGCATACGAAGAAGCAGAAATGGTGGGAGTTGAAGCCATGGAACTGAGAAGAAAATATCCTACGTTAAAGAAAGCATGGGATAATTACAAAACAATATGGCACATGGTAAATGATGAGTAAATTTGTTAGCATAATAGGAAACGGTGAATCTAGGAGAGGGTTTGACCTTTCCACATTGAAAGGATTTTCTGACGTGATCGGTTGCAATGCACAATTCAGAGACTATGCGTTTGACACTTTTGTATGTTGTGACAAACATATGTGTCAGGAAGCCGCTAATTCTGTAGGCAAGACGACTTCAATATACACCAGGAAAGATTGGGCATCACAATTTGCCATGTGGCCAAATGTAAAACCGTTGCCCGAATTGCCTGTCGAGGGTGATGAAAGGCCCGACGAACCATTCCATTGGGGCACAGGCCCATACTCGGGTGTCCTAGCACTGACGTACAAACCCAAAGCAATATTCATGATAGGGTTCGATCTACATAGCATAAACAAAAAAGTAAACAACATATACAAAGACACCAAAGGATACCAATATATCAAACGTCCTGTTGATCCTAGATATTGGATACATCAGTTCCAGAAACTGTTTGAATTAGATAATTGTCGTTGGATAATAGTGAACAACAAGGACTGGCAGATGCCGGAGGGTTGGAAAAAACAAAAAAACGTATTTCATGAGACATATGAAGGCTTGATAAAATTTATAAACAAACAGTTGACAGACTCTAAATAACATATAAAATTATAACATGACAGAAACACATAAAAAAAGTATTCAATGCCTAACTGATACCACGGAGTATATCCTTCATGCCATGAGCAAGAACGGATTAAACACTGAGCAGGTGTCCTCGTTGCCGGAATTCAAGATACTGGTACATTTTCTTAAAATAATCATCGACGGAGAAATGAACTTACCAAACGAATTCACTAGCCAAATAAAAGAGTTATGTGAACAATTAGATATTGACATGAACAGTAATAGAAAGTATAATTAATAATATGCCACACTACTCAACAAAAAATTACGGACACAACATTGGACTTTCGTCCGTGTTTAGACAACCCAATGCAGACCATTCACACTGCCATTTATTGCATGGATACAGCCTAGCGTTTAGATTCACGTTTGGTTGTGACGACCTAGACAACAAGAACTGGGCAGTGGACTTTGGTGGACTGAAACCTTTGAAGGCTTGGCTAGAAGATCATTTCGATCACAAACTAGCACTGGACAAAAACGATCCTCACCTAGATAAATTTAAAGAATTAGAAAAATTAGATCTCGCCGAGATCAGAATATTTGACGGCGTAGGGGCAGAAAAGTTCGCGGAACATGCCTTCAATTTTGCAGATGATTTGATCAGAGAGAAAACCAACAACAGATGTTACGTGGTCGAAGTAGAATGTGCAGAACACGGAGCGAACAGTGCCATCTACAGAAAAAAATAAGTTCCTACCACAAAAAATAGTAGTAGACCTAGAAAACATAAGTTACGACATCAACGTATATGACACCCCATTAGGCGAGAGGTGGGTGGAATCGTTGACTGATAACCTCGCAAAGAGACGTGTTCTAGAAAAAAATTTTTGTTTTTTGGGATTTGCGGATTCCCAAAGAGACTTGTCCTACCTGTGTCATGAACTTAACTTAGTCGTTGAACAGATAAATTCCTTTGCTTTCGATCCGCCATACCAAAAAATACATCCGTTCGTCGCAGACGATTTCCAATTTTCTTCCAGCCTACCTATCGGAAATGGCAAGCCAGGAAAAAAATTAAAACATGATTCTTGTAATTTGTTGCACAGATATTTTGAAGACTTGCAAGGAACGGCATGGGACATTTCAAACTATTACAAACAAGCGGACCATTCCACAAAATACGCAATAAGACAACTGAACAACATATGTCACGAGATAGAAAGTTGGGTGTTGGCTGACAGGAAAAAACACATAGAACCTGAATGGATCAGACCCTCACAAATAACTACATTCCTGAATGCTCCACGATACAACTTACAAGATGAAGATTACGAGTTGTTCAAGCAAAACAGGTATGATCGAGAGTTAGGCGGGGTGTATCTACACTGGTCTCAGGTGGGCAAGACATTGTATGAAGTTTTCAGAGACGAAGGTGGTACAATGATGGACGAAGCCACTTGTTCTGCTATAAATCATCAGAAATATTATTCCGGTGAATTTGACGTCGAATGGGGACAGACTATAACAGGATCCAAGGACGATTTTAAAAAAGACGAGATTGATCAATTTAAGAAATGGATAAAAGACAACAACTATGACTGGGAAGATCCCAAGTTATCACTGGGTTACATCAAATTGGGACAAATAGACTTAAATAAAACTTTCGAAGACACTAATTTTTTAAACATATACAACACCATGCTTAATAACTTGAACATCAAGAGTATCAAGACATCGATTGGATGCGAATATCCGTACACCCTCGACAGCAAGGATTGGAAAAAAATACAGATAGATAATTTGAGAGAGGGATATGAATCATATAATCTGCGTTAAATGGGGCAAGAAGTATGAAAGCAAATACGTAGACATACTTAAAAACATGTGTGATCGTCACCTGACGGTTCCATACACTTTCCATTGCCTGACAGAAGATCCGACAGGCATAAGAAGTGACGTCAACATAATAGATCTACCAAACCTCGTGGGAATAAAATCTTGGTGGAGCAAACTGTATATGTTTTCGCCAGAACTGCCCATCAAAGAAGGAACCATATTGTATTTCGATCTGGACGTGGTCATATTTAGAAACATAGATCATCTGTTTGGATGGAACCCTGGCAAGTTTTCCATAATAAGAGATTTTAATAGATGCCGGGTGGACAGTTGGAGCCTGTCTAACTCGTCGTGCATGAAGTGGCAGGCCAACACGTTGAATTACCTATGGAACGATTTCTCAAACAATCCATCGACGATAATGAACAACAACCACGGAGACCAAGACTTCATCACTAAAAGAGCCAAGGAAGACATAACACACTGGCCAGATGAATGGATACGTTCTTACAAGTGGGAAATGATAGGAAAGAAAGACACAAAAATCAGGGATGGCCAGAAATATATCTTCCACAATCCGCCAACGATAACCCAGGAAAATTGTGTCGCAGTGTTTCATGGAAAACCCAACCCACACGAATGTGGTGACCAATTCGTGGTCGACAACTGGAAATAATATGATAAAAATCAAGACAATCAACGTCGATTTAAAAAAATTAGTTACGATGGCAGAGATGGGACTAGGTGCTGTTCGACCATTAAACAAAGAAAAGAGAACGTGGATTAACAAATTAAAAAAACAAAAATCATGGGATCCGATATTAGTGACTCCCATAAAGGATTCTGGATATTACCTCCTCACAGATGGATGGCACAGAGTACAAGCGGCAAAAAGTCTCAAAAAGAAAACAATCAATGCCTTACAAACACCGGCCGATGTGGGATTGAGCATGGCAAAAGCCAACAAGATTTTGAGAGACATAGACAGAGAACACAATTTTGCCCTAGAATGTAGCGAAATCATAGGCCGTTGGGCATTGACAAAAAAATAATATCTGTTACAATATAATATGATCAGGCGTATAGGGTTTTGTTGCAAATGGCTCAATGACACTAGTGAATTTGGTGGCATGAAAGTGAACGCCAAAGACAGAGACCTCAACGGCAGAAGCACGACCATGCGTTGGCTACGTGAACACAAGGAAGAAGCAGTACAGAGGCAATGGGACATCATGACCCACAACACAACCGCGGCTCGTAGGATGATAGAACGTGTAGGCACACTGCCCCCTGGACGTAGGATGGTGAGATTGGGCTCGGAGATGCTACAGGGTTACACAGAGAAAGACTGGAAGTCATGGTGGCAACAGCCTGAAATACAGAATCACTTACAAAATTTATTCGCACCCGTTGGTGAGATGGCCAGGAAGTTGGATGTGAAGATATCTTTCCACCCAGGTCAGTTCTGTGTGCTTTCCAGTGCTACGCCAGACATAGTTGAACGTAGCATAGAAGAATTCGAATACCATGCGGACATGGCCAAATGGATGGGCTTTGGCAAGAACTTCCAAGACGGTTGCAAGATAAACGTACACATCTCTGGCAAGCAAGGACCAGACGGCATCATAAAAGCATTACCCAAACTATCACCAGAGGCAAGGAATCTGATCACCATCGAGAATGACGAGATGAGCCATGGACTGGAACAGTCCCTGATGCTGGAGAAACACCTGGCACTTGTGTTGGACATACATCACCATTGGATCAGGGACGAGGAATACATAGAAGCCACAGACGACAGGGTCAAAAGAGTGATAGATTCATGGCGTGGTGTGAGACCCAGTATGCACTATTCATATTCAAGGGACGAACACCTGGCAGTGGCAGAACTAGGCGATAAAACACACACGGAGATGCATGACATCAAAATGTTGTTGGAGCGTGGGTGCAAGAAACAGAAACTTAGGGCACACTCGGACCTATTACCAAACAAAAAAGTGAACGACTGGGCGTTATCGTTCTCTGAAAACTTCGACATACAGGTAGAGGCCAAAGGTAAAAACATGGCATCTGAACAATTACATAATCAATTAATAGGTATTGAATAATAACTGATATTGTTGTAAAATAATGTTGTTATGAAGAAAAATAAAGGACATTACCTAGCACGTTTTCGACACAACATCGCAATAAACGATCACGGAGTACCCGGAGAGTGCATGACTTGGTGTGAAAAAAATTGCACAGGAAAGTGGGGATGGTTCTTCGAGAGCACAAATCCCAACGTTGGAGATTTCTTTCAGGACTGGAACTACCAAGATCAAGAGGCCTACATGACGTTCACACATAAAAAAGATGCTGTACGCTTTTGGTTTGCAAATATAAAGTCCATGTCGGAACAAAATAGATAATTACTAGCATGGAACCTTTCATTTTAACAGATGCCGCGAAAAAACAAATGCAGAATCTACTTGCGAAAAATACAGGAAAGTACGCAGTAAGATTAAGTGTCATGGGCGGTGGCTGTGCAGGCTTCAAATATGAATGGGGATTCTTTGACAGTGAAAAAGACGTCGACCCCGCAGATCATCTGATCAGTTGGGATCAAGGAAAATTCGGAGTGGACTCCACTAGCATGTTGTATGTGATAGGCACCACCATAGACTGGAAAGAGGAAGTGTTTGGATCACAATTTGAAATAATAAATCCGAACGCATCATCCGGTTGTGGCTGTGGGGAATCATTTGGTTTCTGATGGACACCGCATACGTCATAGGCAACGGTGAAAGCAGACTAATCTACCCAATCAAAAAACTCAAACACAAAGGTTTCATATATGGTTGCAACGCCATCTACCGAGACAACAAAGATCTCTGTGACAGGATAGTCGCGGTCAATCAACCCATGTATCAAGAACTGGTCCAGGCAAAGAAACAGGATAGGCTTTCTCCAGACACAGAACTGATAGGCATAGATGACATATCCAAATGGAATTACAACATCAATGACGAACCCAAAGACACGCTACCAAAAAAATTAAAAGTCTACAGGTTGTGGACCAGCATAAACAAAGAAACTGGCAACATCAAAAACAAGGATTTCTGTGAACACAGAGGCAGTGGATGCTCGGCGGTTTTGCATGCCGCGGAGAATGGATTCAACAACATAGTCATCATAGGATTTGACATCTTGGGAGCGAGGCAGTGGGAGATGCCCAAAAACGAATTGAGCAACCTACAAAACAATGTGTACAAAAACAGTCTGAATTACGACGATCGTGACAGCATGAAATCATACTTGAAATTTGAATGGCTGTTCCACCTCACACAGATATTTAGAAAATTTCCCGACACGAATTTTTATTACGTGAACAGAAAAGAATACACGGAATCCAACAATTTACTCAAAGAATATTTTGCACATGCCCCGGGCAACATAAAGATCGGAATATATGCCGACCTGCAGAGGATAGTGGATGGGAAGAAACACGAAATTATCTGGAGATAACAACTAAGAAACAGGAACGTCACCTATGGAATGTGTGGAACTAGCATCGGTGCGATAGATCTTACGCATTTTGACCCCTATGGACTGAGCATATTTCTTCACATCACAAAGAGAACAGACGTGTTTGTAATCGTTCGTGGCTCTTGCTGGATCCACTCTGCCCCTAGATCTCAAAAAAACCATCCCACAACAATCACACTTGAAAACATACACAGTATTCTTTCTTTTGAACGTGTGATACATGCCAAGTTTGCTTTGGCGCTTGTGTAAACGGATTGTTTTTAGTGTTTCTAGGAACATAGTAGTTCATTATTATTTAATAAATACATAAAAAAACGATATGACACGTAAAATAATAGACACAGGAGTTGAGGGAAATCCAGCCACGGGCGATAGTTTACGTACCGCCATGGGCAAGATCAATGCCAATTTCCTTGAAAACTACACTGCATTGGCGGACACAGCACTGGGTGGAATGTTCACGACACCATTCACCAACGGTGACATCAAGATACAGGCGAACGGCACGGGCATAGTTGAGATAGATAGACTGTCAATAAACAACACCACGATATCATCTCTGGACACAAACGCCGACATAACACTGACTGCCAACGGCACGGGAGGCATAATTTTAAATGGTCCAGTGACTGCCACGGAGATAACGACCAACAACATCACATCAAATGGTTCAAACGCTGACATTTCTATACAACCAAGCGGCACGGGAAGTGTTGTGATAGGTGCACTGACACTGAATGGGTCAACCATCAGTGCCACAGACAGCACACAGATCAACATCAATGACGCAGTACAACTTGAAGGCAATGTTGGCTTCCATGGAACAACACCAGTGGCACAACAATCAGCGATCAGTTACACCAGTGACGGATCAACCAAGAATGATGTGGCCATAGAAGAAATTTTAACAGTTTTAAGGAATTACGGATTGATAACAACGTAAATACTATTAAATCATGACAATTGAAACAATTAACATAGGAACAAATGCAAATGACGGCACAGGCGATAGCCTACGTGTCGCGATGGGAAAGATCAACAATAACTTCGCAACGTTGAACGCATCCAACGAACTCGTTGAAGATGCTTCACCACAACTGGGGAGTAACCTTGACGTACAAACACATTCGATCATCACGACTGCGTCCAACGGAAACATTGTTTTAACTCCCAACGGTACAGGATCAGTCCTGCTGGATTCGTTAAGCATAAACGGTTCAACAATATCATCAACAGATTCATCACAGATACTAGTCGACGACGGAATGCGAGTGGCCGGTGAACTGACTGTCGACAGCGGAATCACTTCCACTGGAAGTTTCACATCGTCAAGCATACTAACAAACAATATTTCATCATCCGATTCATCTGCGATACAAGTCAATGATGGATTGAATGTGTCTGGTACACTTTCTGCAAACGACATCGACGCAAACGTGATAGGATCAAGCGATTCTACACACATACAATTTAACAATGGTATAAATGTTGCAGGACGAGTGAGTGCGGACACCATGGACGTAAACACCATCTACTCTGGAGATTCCACTTCTGTAGTAGTAGACGATGGTTTGATAGTGAACGGTACTACGAGAATATCCGGTATTACTTTCCCGACCGCGGACGGGATATCGGGACAGGTTTTACAAACAGATGGTGCAGGAAATTTATCTTTCGTCTCATTAAGCGGCGGTGGCGGCGGAGCGACACTGACATTCGTTGGTGATGACTCAGCAGGAACTGTGTTGAACAACAGCAGAACCTTCACATTCTCTGGTGCACAAAATATTTCAACCGCTGTGTTGGGAGATGAACTGACGATCACAGGTCCGAATCTAACAAACTATCTAAACAGCACCGACATCACTGTGTCAGGAAACAGTATTGCCACAAGTCAATCCAACTCTAATCTAGAACTGTCAGCCAACGGTACAGGTTCGGTCAATGTTAATTCAAAATTAATGGTAACAGACATTGAAACAACAGATTCGTCAGCGGTTAACATCAACGCTCCATTGAAAGTGGACACATTGGGAGATGAACAAAATGTGATGTACGTGGGGAGCGACAAGAACGTGGCATCATCAAATTTATTAAAAGTCGACGTGTCCACCAACAGGATAGGTATAGGACACTTTAATTCGTCGCCTTCCTTAACAGGTGGTGGATTATCCATAGCGGGTAGTGGAAGTAACTCTGCTCAAATAAGGATAACACAGGGCTCTAACGACACTGACGGTCCAGACATCGGTACAAGGAAACAAAGAGGAACACATGACAGTCCTCAGGTGGTACAATCTGGCGATGACCTAGGTAAATTTCATAGCAGGGCGTATGGCACATCATCTGATGGCAGTACTCTAACACACCTGGAATCAGGTCAACTATACTGGACGGCGACATCATCAACTGGTGACAGTCGATTCAGAATTGACACCGGGGTATCGGGTGCAAATGTCACCAGATTTGAAATCAACGACACAGGTAATATAACATTCAACGGAGCATATGCGTTCCCATCAAGCGATGGCACAGGCAATCAAGTGCTAGTAACTGACGGTTCAGGCTCTTTGGCGTTTGCCGATGTCAGCAGTGTTTTCTCTCCGTCCATAAGATTCGGCGACACGACATCATCAACAATAGAAGTCACAAACGGAAATGTTTTAAACTTGCAAGGAACAGGTGGAATCACTGCCACAGTGGCAGGAGACACACTGACCATTGACGGTTCTGCTATAAGTTCAACCGCAGACGTAGGTGATTTGAAAGTGGATGGCACAACAATCACCCCAAGTGATTCTAATGCCGACATACAGATAAATTCAAACGGAACAGGGGAATTAAATTTCATAGCAGGTGGTGATATAACTTTAAATACCACAGACAGTACATTCAAACTGTTTGATTGGTGGTCATCGGCATACACAGATGTGAACACGCAATCGAGGTACGACTTTGGATTGTCATCTTTTGATCAATTTATTTTCGACATTGGGACCAGAGCACAAAGAATAAACAGCAACAGCATCGGGGCCAAGGTTTCCCTAACAGGAACTGATCCAGGAAACATATCAGAAATACAATGGAAGGGTCTGAGGGCAGAATTGATAACAGACGTGGATGGCGGCAGTGTGACAAGCACCACTTCGGGACAAATGACAGGTGGTGGAGGTGCCTTACAAGCGGCACAAATTTTTAGAAACACAGCGGCTGGGAATTCTGCACTAACAGAATCCACAGGTGCAAGTGCCATCACGTTCTTTACACAAACTTCATCAGAGGGTGATATCACGATAACTGATTACAGTGACATGGTGACCAACATTGATACAGGTGTCAATGACGGTACCACATCGATAACCAATCACTATGGGTTCATCACGGCAGGGAGCAGGAAGTCCAACGCAAATGCCACTGCCACGATAACAAACGAATACTCATTTTTTGCAAAAAATCAAACAATAGCGACAAATCCATACGGTGTGTACATAGAAAACACCAATTGGAAAAACTATTTGGGCGGAGTTGAATTGCACTCAGGCAGTGTAAAAACTATTGATAGCAATCTAGATCTTACCCTTTCTGCCAATGGTTCTGGAGTAATTAAACTTGCCGATTCTGTAGAAATAAACGGTGCTTATACACTGCCAACAGCAGACGGCGATGCTGGACAATTTGTCACAACAGATGGTTCAGGTAACTTGTCATTTGCTACTGTGATTTCAGAGATCACGTTTGTTGGCGATGATTCAACTGGCACGACTGTAAACACTGGAGAAACATTCAAGATAGCAGGAGGCACTAATATAACAACTGCGGTGTCGGGAGATACTTTAACTATAACAGGTCCTGATCTAAGTTCATATGCAACACAGGCATACGTGGACGCCAGAGACATAGGCGACTTATCAGTTACAGGATCAACTATTTCATCACCTTCAAACGCAAATCTAACACTTAACAGTTCAAATGGTTCTGTCGTAATAGAGGGTATCACAATAGCAGGTTCAACGATATCGTCAACAGATTCATCACAGATTTTGATCAACGACGGTGTGAGAATAACAGGAGAGTTGACAGCACCCGATCTAGTTACTAACACGATCACAAGTTCGGATTCCACAGAAGTAGTAATAAACGACGGTTTGAGGGTCACTGGCACATTGACTGCCGGCACTATCGTCGCATCAACAATTTCGCCACCAGATTCGGCAACAGGCAGTTACACGATAACGTCTCCGACAACAATTACACTTGACCCGGAAGACTCTATTATCACTGACGCACCGATTGTTTTAAAATCATATGCCTCGGGCAGTTTACCAACAGGTGATGCAGGAGCAATGATATCAATATCAAACAACGGAAACAAACCCGCGTATTATGATGGCACTGCTAACGAATGGAAATACGTATTTGATAACAGCAGTGTATAGGAATAATAATGTCTGAATACATCGTAACAGTAAACAAAGGCGTTGATTGGCAACAGTTACACACTGAGTTGACCACGGACACCAGCAGTTCTCCCATCGCAAACATTCCAGACAGAGCAGTCACAGTCGTCAAACTGAGATCAACCAACGTCAGAATCACACACTACGACTTAACCGACAGCGAAGCGAACGATTTAAAAAACGATTCTAGATTAACTTCTGTGGAAAAAGCAGGTCTGGGATTTATCACGACAGACAAGACACAAGACGGAAATTTTAATAAAACTAACAACGCCTCTGGTGAACAACAGAACTGGGGATTGTTAAGGCACACATCTGCTACTAACTTATTTTCCACATCAACAAACGACCCGGGTGGTACCTACAACTATGTGCTTGATGGCACAGGAGTTGATGTAGTGATCATGGACACGGGCATACAGGCAGACCATCCTGAATTTCAAGATGCACAAGGTGTTTCCAGAGTAAAACAAATCGACTGGTTCACTGAGTCCAGTGTTTCGGGGACAATGCCTGCTAATCATTACACAGACATCGATGGACACGGAACACACGTGGCATCTATTGTTGCAGGAAAAACATTTGGTTGGGCAAAAAATGCCGACATCTATGTTCAAACCATCATAGACAATGACACCAATGAACTATCTATTGCAGACGCATTTGATACTCTGCTGGGATGGCACAATGCAAAGACAAATGGAAGACCCACGGTACTCAACATGAGTTGGGGATATGCCCTTTATCTTAATACTAACGTGTCACCAAACACTATCGTAGACAGTAATTTACAAATATATTCAACACTAACCGGTGGTTCGTACAGAGGAGATTCCCCCTACAACAATGCTTCACACACAGACACTGAAAGAGCAGATTTAATCGCTAAAGGTCTAACAGGAAGGTATGCAGGAAGTGGATATTATCAAATACCTGTAATACAAAATAGCGTAGATGCCGATGTTGAACAACTGACAGATGCAGGTATAATTGTCTGTATCGCATCAGGTAACAATTCAATGAAACACGATGTGGAAAACGGTGATGACTACAACAACTATGTTTCATATTCAGGAACATACACAGGCAACGGATACTACAACAGAGGTGCATCTCCTAGATTGGGGTCGAACCCAGGATTCAACGTTGGATCGATAGGTAGTGTGTCTCCGTCAACCACACAGGACGAGAAAGCGGGCTACAGTGACGGCGGTCCTGCAGTCAACATCTATGCCGCGGGGACCAACATAATAGGAGCATGTAGCAATACAGCGCCAACCCATACCGGAAAAAGACGAGTGTATTACCTAGATAGCAATTTCTATCAGATGAACATAGACGGGACCAGCATGGCATCTCCGCAAGTGGCCGGGATGGCGGCTTTGCTGGCACAACTTCATCCAACTTGGACACCAACACAGATAACAAACTGGTTCCAAAGAGATGCCACGAACAAGATATTCACGACAGGCAATTCCGACGATTACACAGTGACAAACTCTCTGTGGGGTGGAGAACAGCGATTGGCGTACTTCAGACTAGCCGGCGCCAAGGCTTTCCAATATACTGCCAGTTAAGTTACATTAGGTTTATAAAAATACAGATAAATAATTGCGATGGCAAAACAAACAATTAACATAGGCACGAATGCAAATGACGGGACAGGTGATCCGTTAAGAACTGCCTTTACGAAAATCAACGAAAATTTCACAGAACTGTATAGTGCAGACGGCAATTTAAATACTTTAGATGCTAATCTGGACGTAAACGGAAACAGTATAGTCACAGGTGTTACAAATGGTGACATCACTATATCACAAAACGGCACAGGAAATATTAACCTAGGTGCATTAGTTATAAATGGAACCAACATTAGTTCCGATGATTCAACACAGATTACAATAGCAGAAAACATACAGACAACCGGCACAATCAATGTAGCAGGAGCGGCTACACTTGCAACATCATTGACTCTGGCATCCGGTGCTACTGTCACAGCAATATTGGATGAGGATGCAATGGGATCCAATTCAAACACTGCTTTGGCAACACAACAGTCTATCAAAGCATACATAGATGCACAAAATTTATCACAGGCCATAACGTTCGTTGGTGATGATTCCACAGGCACAGCAGTCAATTCAGGAGAGACTTTCCAGATAGCAGGTGGCACAGGACTGACATCAGCAGTTTCTGGTGACACAATGACGTTGGCAATAGATTCCACAGTGGCAACACTGACAGGGTCTCAAACACTCACAAACAAAGTATTAACAGCACCAACTATCAATGGTGCCACAATGACAGGCAATGTCACTGTTGATAACTTGATATTCAATGACAATATCATATCAACCAGTTCCAATGCTGATCTAAATTTAACACCGGGTGGAACAGGTATAATCAAACCCAATGCTGAGATCCAGGGTGGATCACAAACCATATCAGGCACAGCGTTTGACATCAACGGTGGTAACATAGACAACACACCGATCGGTGTTGCTGTTAGAAACGCAGGTAACTTCACAACAGTGAACGCAAACACTTCGATCACAGCAGACGGTATTATTTTAAAAGACAACGTGATAACAACAGAAGATTCAAACGCAGACCTGAGATTGTCTGCCGCTGGCACAGGGAGTGTGCAGTTTGACGCTCCAGTGGTGTTCAACGATGCGTCAGGACTGACTGTCGGAAACATAAAAACATCAGGTAACACTATCACAGCAACAAATTCAAATGGTGGTATTACACTGGCACCGAACGGCACGGGCTTCGTGACCACGAACGGAACACACCAAGCAGAGACTTTTTCAGCAACAACGCTTGAAAACGACGAGATAGAGATCACAGGAAACAGAATACAGACAGTGAACTCAAACGCTGACCTACAATTAGGAACTGCGGGCACAGGTGTTGTTGATTTTGAAATTGCGACTCAGACCACAGTGGGTGCGGCAGGTGGTGCAGATGCTCTTCCGGCGACGCCGACAGGATATTTGAACGTTAAAATTAACGGCTCAGAATTCGTAATTCCATATTACGCAAAATCTTAATACCAGATTTACCATAAATATCTATAGGAGTAAGTTAAAAACATGGCAAATGTCACATGGACAACACCCACAGGTTCATTGGGTATTATCAATGAGCGTGATTTGTTTTCTAAGCAATTAGAAGCCAATTCCGCGGACAGCACCGTTTTGACCTATTCTAAAATCGCAGGAACCCTGCCTCCTGGCATACAACTTACTTCAAAGGGTTTACTGCAAGGAGTACCGTTCGAGGTTGCAACCAGAAGTGAATACACTTTTGTGATTCGTTCTTCAGATGGTACCAACGTCGCTGACAGGACATTCAGTTTACAGATACAAGGAGCAGACCTTCCAGTTTTCACGACAGCATCAGGACAACTAGACCTTTCAGATTCCACTCGAGTGGGCAACAAATGGGTGCTGGATGGTTCATATGTTGAATTCCAGATCAATGCGACAGACACAGATACCGCCTCAGGACAGACGCTGGTGTATGATATCATAGACGGAGCATTGCCCTCGGGTGTGACCATAAGCACTTCGGGTTTGATCTCGGGTGTCGTGAGATTAGCAGACAATGAAAGATATGGTCCGGTTGGTGGTTTTGATAATCCACCCCCAGGTGACGGCGTGGTTTATGATCCCACAACTTTTTCTGTTTCAAAATCAGTGAATTACGAATTCACAGTGAGAGTGTCCGATGGCACCAGTTATGCATCACAGGTCAACAGTATATTTGTGTACACAGCAGACTTTTTTAAAGTGGACAACGACGAAATCAAAGTGTCATCTGATGAGATCAACGGTTTTCCGTTGCTGATGAGTTTGAGTTCCAACAGAAGACCAGTTTTCAAAACACCTAGCAACCTGGGAACTTTCAGGCATGACAACGAATGCGTGATAAAGATCGACGTGGAAGACTTTGATCCGCTACAGGCGGACTTGACGTATGCAGTGTCATCCGGAACATTACCATCTGGACTGAGCATAGACCCGGCATCCGGTGAGATATTTGGATTGCTACCAGTACAATCAGCGGTGGTTTCAGAATACAATTTCACTGTCAAGGCATCTAGAGCACCCCTGTCTGGGGTAACAGTTTACGAAGAAAAAGAATTCACGTTATCCATCATCGGAGACATTGACATAGGTATCGTTTTCACCACACCAACCAATGTGGGCTCATTAATTGCCGGACTTCCGAGCCTGTTAAGCATACAAGCGGCCACGGACAAGACCAATAGGGTATTGAATTATAAGTTAACCAAGGGATCATTGCCCACAGGCCTATCACTGACATCACAAGGAAATATCATTGGTAAGTTTGAAATAGACGAATTCACTGTGCTAGACAGCCATGACATAACTTTTGATTCTGATGCGACGACATTCGACAGGCAATACACTTTCACTGCCAACGTCAGTGATCAATATCAAACAGAGGCCACTTCAAAAGAATTCACATTGAATGTGTCGTTGCCTTACAGCAAGGCATATGGAAATTTGTCTGTCAAAGGATTGATTGATGACAATAACAATAATTTAGATGCTGACTTGTTCAGCACAATGGCCCGAGATCCCAACATCAACAACAGCGACAACATATTCAGAGCCGACGACCCGGCATTTGGATTGAGGAAGCACATCGAGATGTTGTTGGTCGCTGGACTAGAAAATAAAACACTGTCAAGCCTACAGACAGCGATGGGACTGAACCACGAACCAAAGACCCTGTATTTCGGAGATCTAAAGACTGCTGTCGCAAAAGAAAATAATTCCATCAAGTACGAAGTCGTGTACCTCGAAATCAATGACGATTTGATCAACAACAATGGTAAATCTGTTTCCTCATCGATCGAGCTCAGATCAGACATAGCAAGACCAATGATCGGTCCTAGAGCAGATTTAGATATCTTCAATGCCGACAGAGAAACATACAACGTGACAACAGACGGC